>OCZT010000055.1_pt1 | contig 94038 bp, 87 predicted proteins | sample 1539031 | NCBI WGS metagenome assembly OCZT01 (sample SAMEA3539308, study PRJEB22396) | soil metagenome | biome: tundra; feature: field; material: soil | place: USA | collected 2010-05 | depth 0.15 m
AAAGGATTGAAGATATTAATCACTAATAACCAAAGGCTATTGAAAATTTTCCGTCATAAATCTTTCTGGAAGTTGTTTTTACTTGTCTTTGCAATACTTTTCGGCATGGGTTCACTTATTTATACGGAATATCTTGTTTCGAAACTTAAAGTAGAGGAGAGAAAAAGTGTTGAATTGTGGGCTGAAGCAACAAGACTAATTTCACTTCCTGATACAATCCAGAATGTTGAGTTTCTATCTTCAATAATCGAGAATAACAACACAGTTCCTGTAATTCTTACCGATGAATCTGACAGTATCATCGCTGCCAGAAACTTTGACACTCATAAAAAAGGTGATTACAAGTATATCAGAAATCAACTTAATAAAATTAAAGAGAGAAATAAACCAATAGTTAATAATCTTGAGAATGGGCATTTTAATCTGATCTATTATAAGGACAGTATAATACTTACGATGCTGATTTTCTACCCGTATATACAATTGGGGCTGATTATCCTGTTCATCCTGGTATCGTACCTGGCCTTTAGCTCCTCCAGGAAAGCAGAACAAAACCAGGTATGGGTAGGTATGTCAAAAGAAACTGCACATCAACTTGGTACTCCGACCTCATCACTTGCCGGATGGATAGAGATTCTGCAAAATAAATATCCCGAAATTTCAATTACGGGGGAACTGGCCCGCGATGTAGAAAGGCTTGAGAAGGTAACTGAAAGGTTTTCAAGGATCGGTTCAAAACCCTCGCTGACAAAAGAAAATATTGTTGCAATAATTTCGCGAACTATTGATTATCTGAAATCAAGGGCCTCATCGAAAGTTAAGTTTATTTACGATCATAATAATAAAGATGAGGTTATTGTTCCGGTGAATTCCGCTCTGTTTGAATGGGTCATTGAGAATGTGTCGAAGAATGCCATTGATGCTATGGAAGGGATCGGAGAGATAACAATCCGAATTGCAGAAACAGATAAGCATGCATTAATAGATATATCAGATACAGGCAAGGGAATCCCGAAATCGGCCTTTAAGAAAATTTTCAATCCCGGTTTCACAACCAAACAAAGAGGTTGGGGTTTAGGTCTATCGCTAGCAAGACGGATAATTGAAGAATATCATAATGGGAAGATCTTTGTAAGACATTCGGAAGTAGGTAAGGGCTCCTGCATCAGAATTGTGATGAACAAGAATAAATTCTAATTGCTATATTTGCAACCCATTATGAAGAGAAATGATATTGAGATTATGGCCCCTGCGGGATCTTACGAGTCGCTTATGGCAGCGATCCAGGGGGGTGCCGACTCCGTCTATTTCGGAGTCGAACAACTCAATATGAGGGCTGCCTCATCAAATAATTTTACTCTTGGGGACCTCCGGAATATTGTCTCGATCTGTAAAAAAAACAGGATTAAAAGCTATCTTACTGTAAACGTGGTTGTATATGACCATGAAATTGAACAGATGCACAGGATAATTGATGCAGCGGTTGAAAGTGGTATAACAGCAGTTATTGCTTCCGATCTCTCAGTTATCAAATATGCCTCAGCTGCCGGAATTGAGATTCATCTTTCAACACAACTGAACATCACCAATATTGAGGCATTGAAGTTTTACGCTCAGTGGGCCGATGTGGTGGTTTTGGCCCGCGAATTGAATCTTGATCAGGTAGCATATATATTCAAGACTATCAGAGAACAAAACATTATTGGGCCAAAAGGAGATCTGATTAATATTGAAATGTTTGTACACGGTGCTCTATGCATGGCTGTTTCAGGTAAATGCTACTTAAGCTTACATGAAAATAATAAATCCGCAAACAGGGGCGAATGTTACCAGACCTGTCGCAAATCCTATCTGGTCACCAATATGGAATCCGGATATGAACTAGAGATTGATAATGAGTATATTATGTCTCCCAAAGATCTCTGGACAATCGGATTCCTCGATAAAATGATTAATGCGGGTGTGAGAGTTCTGAAGATTGAGGGGAGGGCTCGGTCAGCAGAATACGTCAGGGAGGTATCTTCATGTTATAATGAAGCTGTAAGCGCCATTGAAGAAGGAACATTCAATAAAGAGAAAACTGAAGCCTGGAAGGTCAGGCTTTCGACAGTTTTTAACAGGGGATTCTGGGATGGCTATTACCTTGGCCAGACAATGGGTGAATGGAACACAAACTATGGTTCCAGCGCAACAAAAAGAAAGATTTATATCGGAAAGATTACCAATTATTTTACAAAGCTTAATGTCGCCGAAATCAAACTCGAGAACGGAAACCTTAATAAAGGGGATATAATTCTTATTATGGGTCCTACAACCGGCGTCGTCGAATACGAAGTAGAGGAGATCCGTGTTGATCTCAAAGTGACAGAGAACGCTTTAAAAGGAGAATTGTGTTCAATAAAAACTCCTGATTATCTTAGAAGATCCGATAAGGTTTATAAATGGGTTGATTCGAAGGAATATAAAGGTTGAGTAAAGAATCAACCACCTCCCCCCTTCGGGGTACTCCTCCTTCAAAAGGAGGAGAAAATTAGATAATTAAAAATCTCCCCTCCTTAATGTGGAGGGATGTCATGACCGTCAGTTCATGACGGGGTGGTGAATTCATTCCTAGTTGTTACCATTTTATTCTTCCCGCTGCTTCAAGCACTTTCAAAGCGTTAGTTTCAATATCATCGGAATCGGCATTGAGATAAATAATGTTTTTACTCTCTTTTTTCTTCATTCCGAACAGATATGCCTTGTCGTAATAATAAAGAACAATTTCAATTGCCTTTGTAAAATCTCTGGTCTCAACTGCGTTGATTACATCTCGTGTTTTATCACCACCAAGTCGCTTGCTTATCTTTAAAACAGATGCTTTAAGCGATTCCGGGGGATACGCTGAATACTCTTCAATTAGCCGGGGGAGTCTGCAACTGGCATCCATTACAAGAACAATTGTAGGTGTTTCCTGCATATTAAAATAAAAAGCATCTGGCATGAATACTAAACCTATATTCCTGCTTTCATCTTCAACCCAAAAGGGAAGGCTATCGTTTAACCGTTGCCATTCACTAAAAAGCATATTCCCAAATTGTTCAGTTGTTGGTTGGGGCAGTTGTCCCAAAGCTCCAAAAGCGGAGCCCTTGTGATTTGCAAGTTTCTCAAGATCAAGGATCTGTTGTCCTGATGACTTAAGATATCTGAGAATATGAGTTTTACTGCTTCCTGTCATTCCTCCGAGTACAATCATTTTTCTTTTCTCTGAAAGACTGTCTAAAACATATCTGCGATAAGACTTATATCCTCCATCCAACACATAAACCTCGAGGTCACCTAATGAAAAGAGCCAGGCCATTGCTTCTGATCTCATACCACCTCTCCAGCAATGAACAAGAAGTTTTCCGTTATTTGAAAACTTAAGACCTTGCTCCAGTTTGGTTACGAGACCGGGACCCGTATGTTTTAGCCCCTCAATAATTGCTGGTAACCGCCCCTCTTTTTTAAACTTTGTACCAATGGCTTCTCTTTCTTTATCATCAAAAAGCGGAATATTTACTGCTCCCGGTATATGGCCAGAGTTAAATTCAGCAGGAGATCTGACATCTGCTATAGGAGTGACCTCTGAGAGTTCCAGAAACCTGATTATATTAATTTTTTGAATTGTCATGATTTATTCTGGCCCAGGATCCCTTTGAGTTACTTTGTGCAATACTTTGTGTTCCTTAGTGGTTAGAAAAAAAATTTCTGCCACAAAGGTCCACGAAGGTTATCACGAAGGTTCCCGAAGGACTTTTAAAAATCAATATTCAGAACATTTGTTTCTTGAAATATCTGGCAAAAAGCCTTTTGAGTTCATCAATTCTGACAGGTTTAGAAATAAAATCTTTAATTCCTGACAGTTCGGCTTTTCTTCTTGTCTCAGGCATATTATCGGCTGTGAAGGCAACAATTAAGACCGATTTGTCGATTTTCAGAATTCGTTGTGCAGATTCGAAACCGTCCATCTCAGGCATGATAAGATCCATAAAAATAAGATCAAATTTTTGGGCTTTTGCCAAAAGATAACCTGCATAACCATCATCAGAAAATTCATAGGAATAGCCCATACTCTTAAGCATTGTCCCGATAACATTCTGATTCATTTTGTTATCCTCGATTATCAATATTTTAATATCGGTTCTTACACTGCCAATTTCAATCGAGGAGGCCTTATCCTCAATAAAAGGAAAACTATTCTTTATTATGTTCAGTAACTCACTGATATCAAAAGGTTTTATGAGATAATGATCTATTCCAAGTGTAATGCAATTCAGGTAATTTCCCTTTTTATCATTTGAGCTTATCATAAGCATTATGAAGTTGGCTGAAAGTCGGTTTTCCCATATCACCCTAGCGGCATCAAATCCACTAAACTCATCATCATCAAATACGATTACAAGGTTATACTTTTCTTCAGGATAATTCATATTTGTCCTGATCTGGTTTATTGTCGATCGTTGAAAGGTGGTAATTGTCACAGTAAGGCCCAGCCGGTGTAATGCACCTAAGATCTCCTCGTCACGGTTCTGATTTCCAGTTATTACCAATGTTTTTATTCTGTCAAATGTTTTGATCTTCTCAACTGAAAGTTCTTTTATTTGTCTGTCGTTTGAGTAGGTTAATAATGTAAATGAAACTTTAGTTCCTAAATCACCTGATATCCCTGACGGGCTTACTGCCGACAGTTCTCCTCCCATCAGTTCAACAAGCTGTTTTGACAGAATTGTTCCGAACTCCGAGTCATCATTTGATCTTACTTTTTTTGATTCAATATTCACAAAATCACCAAAGATTTTTTTAAGGCTGGCTTTATCAAAACTTCTCCCGGTATCCAGCAGCTCAAATCCAAGAGTTATAATCCCGTTTTTGTTGTTTTTAAGAGCACATTTAAGGCGTATTTCACCTTTTTCAGTATTTCGGATAGAATGGTTGATCAGGTTTGTCAGGACTTGTCTCAGTCTGAAAGGGTCACCTATGATGCTTTCCGGAACATTGTCGTCAACGGTGTAAATTAAATTCAGTTCGTTTGATGTTATGTTCGTCTTTGCCAGATCTGTACAATAAGTAATCTCCTCCCTTAAATTGAAAGGAACCTCATCAAGTATCATTTTCCCCGATTCAATTCTTGAAAAATCAAGAATGTCATTTATAATGCTCAGGAGTACTTCTGTTGAACGGTGAAGGAGACCTACTATTTCTTTTATCTCTGATGTAAGATGATATTTTTTAAGTACATCTGTTATGCCAATAATCCCATTCAACGGGGTCCTGATCTCATAACTCATCCTTGCGAGGAATTCTGATTTTGCTTCATTTGCCTTAGCTTCCTGTTTTCTCGCAGATTCTAGCATAGTGACATCAATCAGTATCTCCATCGTAGCTTCTTCTCCAAGGAACATCACTTGTATGCTGTTTCTGTAAAGAACAATCTCTCCTATCTCTTTCTTGATAATTACAAACTGATCGGGATTGAAAGATCCGCCAAGGTTTTTTGAATAGTAATCGCTTTCTCCCGGCAAAGATGATTCAGGAAATATTTTACCCTTCATCTCTGTTTCGTTCGCATAAGAATATTGACCTGCGGCAACTTTATTCGCTTTAAGTATTTCTCTGTTTTTATTATGAACTATCACTCCTACCGGCATCTCTTCAATCAGTTTGAAAAGCATTTTTTCGGAGGTTCTTAACCCATCCATCTCAGTTTCCCTGGATTTTAGATATCGCCAGAAAATAAAAATAATTGCCTGAATAAGAAGCAATGTCACTATCACAATGAAAAGAGAGTTCCTGATTATATATTTCTGAAAACGGCTTGTAGGAGCAGAAAAAACAAGCCCAAGATCTCTTTGCATAAGTTGTGTTGAATAATAGGATGATATTAATTCTTCCTCTTTACCATTAATTGAAGCTTTGTGCATAATATTCTCAACAGATCCCGCAGCCAGCCCTGATGTGATTTTATCCAGTTGTGAGTATAAAACCTTATTCTGATTATTGTCGTAAACAATTTCTCCGGAGTCGCTGACTACCCATTGCCATTGATAGTCCTTAAGGTTGAATTCTGCAAAAAGAGCTTTAAAGTATCTCTGATAGTCAACAGTGACGACAATGTTGCCGATTGTTTCTTTTGTTTGATTATCTATAACTGGCAGGTAATAATTAAATTTCTTGTTTTCCCTGGCCTGTTTTTCCATTTTAAATATTTCACCCTGAACATGAAGCGTAAATGGTTGTTCAAGCCATTCGCCATTGTCATCTTTTTTTAGAGTGAATTCATTTTTATTATTATCGTACAATTTAATCCCTGTTACGAAGTCGTTGTACTTTGAAAAGAAAGTTTTCATCTTTTCTTTTGCATTGTTTTGATTCTTGGGATTTGTAAAAAACAAGCTAAGGTCCCCTGAAAAACTGATCTCGTTAAAATCGCTGACAAACCCGTTGTTTGTGCTGTCGACTGAGATACCAACAATCTGCACCTGCCTGTCAAGTAATTCAATAATATAACTTATCTGCTTATTATACAGACTTTTATAATATATATAATTAGCAAGCATTATAATCAGGAATGCTGAATAAACAAGAATAAGTATCCTTCTCATTTGTATAATTTGTTTATCTCTGAAAGTATATAAAGATAATTTATAAATGCAATAATTCCATTTCACCTGTACTTGCCATTATCTCCTTCCATGATATTCAGATAACTCTTGTACCGTAAAAAAGCGATTTCCCCCTTCTCCACTGCACTCTTCACTGCACATCCCGGTTCATCAAGATGAAGACAATTATTAAATCTGCACTCTTTCGATTTTCTGAATATCTCACGAAAAAAATGGTAAATCTCATGCCGTTCCATATCAACCACACCAAAACCTCTGATTCCCGGAGTATCAATTACAAATGCATCAAATGGCATCCGATGCATTTCAGGAAAAGTAGTAATATGCTTTCCCTGTTTATGATAATCTGAAATCTCGGCAGTTTTAAGATTAAGAAGCGGATTAAAAGCATTTAAAAGGGTTGTTTTTCCAACACCGGAATTACCCGAAATCAGGCTGGTCTTTCCCTTCATTAAATCTCTGAGAATTTCCAGGTTTGTCAGCTCTCTCAGTGAGAGTCTGATACATTCATAACCTATATTATTGTACAATGACTCAAGGTATTCCATTTTAGCTAACTCATCCTCGCCATAGAGATCAGTTTTATTAATAATTATTTTGGCGGGAACCCGGTATGCTTCTGCTGAGATCAGAAACCTGTCGATGAATTCTACCTGTGTTTCAGGAAGGATAATAGTGATCATGAGGAACACCTGATCAATATTTGCAGCAAGTATCTGGGAATGTTTTGACAGATTTGAAGCTTTTCTTAAGATCCAGTTCCTTCGGTCAAGTACTTCCGTTATAATTCCCGAATTAGTTTTTCTGTCTATTTCAAATAAGATATTATCACCAACAGCAATTGGATTTGTAGTTCGGAATTCTTTAATCCTGAGTTTCCCTTTAATGGAACAATTAATTGTTTTTCCTTCATCATAGAGAACCCTGTACCGGCTGCCTGTAGACTTTAATACAACTCCCTTTTCCAATAGACAATAATTTGGAACAAAAGTAAGGAAATTTGGACTAGTTCATAAAACCTATTCGAATTAAAACAGGTAGAGACGCCCAAATTGGGCGTCTCTACTTTATTTGTAACACGATTTTATAATCCACTAATTATCTGAAGCCATCAGCAGGAATGGTTTCATTTCAAAACTATGGTAGTAAGGTCTTAACCTTTCAGTATTATAATCTGAAAGTCTCACTATTTTTTTAGATGAAGTAACCACGTCAATAGGCAGATTATCGTATCTTCCGTTCTTCAGTACCACAATCCTTCCATGTACCCCTTTAAGAACAAGATCCAGAGCAAGATTCCCATAAGCCATCGGAACAATGGAATCCAGTGCATCGGGATCTCCTCCGCGTACCATATAGCCAAGTTTCTGGTAAATTACATTAATTGTTTTCCCATGATTATGTTTTGCTGAAAGTTCTTTAAGTTTTGCTGATACCATATCACCTATACCTCCGAGTTTTGCATGGCCATAAGCATCCTTTTCACTGTCAGAAAAAATCATCTCGCCTCCTTTAAACATTGCTCCTTCCGATACCAGAACTACTGAATACTTGCTTGGATTTTGATTTCTGTCTTCAACAAGAAGTTTTGCAAGCTGATCTATTTCAAACTCATATTCAGGTATTACACACCTGTTAGCAGCACCTGCCAGGGTAGGCAGCATCGCTGTAAACCCGGCGTATCGTCCGAATACTTCAAGAACCAAAAGCCTTTCGTGTGATCCGGCAGATGTTCTGAGGCTGTTTGTCATTTGAATGGTTCGTGAAACGCAGGTGCTAAAGCCAATACAGTAATCGGTACCGGGAACATCATTATCCATCGTTTTTGGAATAGCAACAACATTTACCCCTTTTTTATAAAGATGAACACCATAACTCAATGTATCATCACCACCTATTGGAATTAGATAATCAACTCCAAGCCATTCAAGATTCTTGATAATCTCTGGTGTAATGTCATTATATTCAGCATTATAAGTGCTTTGCAGATGCTCAGGTACACTTGCCTTTGACATATGGCTCGGCCTTGTTCTGGAGGTATGTAAAAAAGTCCCGCCGGTACGTCCCGCCTTATTAACTATATCATCAGTAAGTACCTGAAAATTGTTACTATTGTCTGCCTTTGTGTCTCTTATTAATTCTGAGATGCCGGCCCATCCCCTGCGAAGTCCGATTACTTTGTATCCTTCACGGTTTGCACGAATTGTTACGGCGCGAATGGCCGGATTAAGTCCGGGGACATCGCCACCTCCCGTAAGTATAGCAATAATACCTTTAATTGTTTTCTGATTTGCCATGATCTTTTGCTTTTTATTTGATTCCATTATTGGTAAATTTAAGACCTCTAAAGTAAAGCTTTTTAATATTATTCCAAAAACAGTTATTATGCCGGAAAATCAAACCAGTACAAACTTACAAAAGAATTTATCGGTTTTGATTACAGGTGGTAGTGGCCTGATAGGAAAATATCTTACGTCATCCCTCCTGGATGCAGGCTATAAGGTTTCACATCTCTCAAGAAATGCTAAACTGTCTGGCAAAGTAAAAGTATTTATGTGGGACCCTGAAAAAAGAATAATCGATACTGAAGCTTTTGAAGGAATTGATTTTATAATACATCTTGCGGGTGCAAACATCGGTGAAAAAAGATGGAGCAGAAAAAGAAAAGAGGAAATTATAAAAAGTCGTGGGGATTCAGCCAGATTTCTTCATAAAACGGTTATTGATAACAGAATCCATTTAAAGGCTTTCATTTCTGCTTCTGCTACCGGTATTTATGGCTCAGAAACATCCGGGAAGATATTTAATGAAAATGATCCTGCTGGATCAGATTTTCTTGGTTCTGTATGCAAACAGTGGGAAGAGGCAGCTGATCTTTTTTACAACTCAGGGATCCGTACCGTAAAAATCAGGTCAGGAGTTGTTCTTGAAAAGAGTGACAGCGCATTGTCAAAGTTGATGACTCCCGGGAAATTTGGTTTCCTGATCCAAACCGGCAACGGGTTACAGTATATGCCCTGGATACATATTAATGATTTGTGTAATATTTATCTGAAAGCATTAGAGGATTCCGAAATGGGAGGAGCATATAACGCAGTGGCTCCTCAACAGGTTACACACCTGGAATTTATGCATGTACTGGCAAAAGTTATGAGACTTCCCGTCCTGCCACCTGTACCTGGTTTTTTGATAAGGATTGCTCTTGGAGAAATGTCTGAAGTGATCCTTAAGGGGAGCCGGGTCTCTTCTGAAAAAATAATTGATGCAGGCTACCAATTTCTTTATAATACGGTCGAAGATGCATTAATAAATGTAATCCGGGAATAGAATTCTGTTATTGTCAGCCGTGCCTGGAAATAATTTCAAGTTTCCCGACATCAACCACTTCGATAGTCTTTCCAAAGACTCTGATTATCCCCTCTTTTTTGAAATCAGACAAAGTCCTTATAACGTTTGCAGTGCTCATGCCAATATAGTCTGCTATCTCTTTCCGTGAAACAGGCAGATCAAATACCCTTGACTTATAAATATCATTTGTAAAATAGAGTAATACAAAGGCTACTCTGCCAATCAGGTTTTTTTGTCTGATATCAAGTGTCTGAGCAATAATTTTATCACTTATCCTGGAGATCTTGGAAAGAAGACTAAAAGCAAATCCGCCATTTTTTAAAAATAATCCTTTTATAAATTCCAGGTTCACCATACACACGACTGAATCTTCAAGAGCGGAAACAGAATACTGGTAACGTTCCTCCGAAAAAATACTCATGTTACTTACAAATTCAAATGGTCTCGTAATAGTTATTACCTGCTCATCGCCGTCAGAAGTTCGCCTGTAAAGTTTAACCAGACCGCTTTTAAGATATTTAAAGTTGGTGATTTTTTCTCCTTCATGATTTATGATCTCCCCTTTTCGAAAAAATTGTTCCTCTTTGTGGTCACATAATTCTTCTATTGTCGTATCCTCAAGATAGGTAAATACAACTGCCCGGAAGTCGCAGCTCACGCATGAGCAGGGTTTTTTCTTTTCGTTCACTCTTTTCAGTTTTTACAAATTTACCAATTTCCTGATCACTTTATCAATTGTCGATTTGTTTTATTGCCAAATTTAGAGCTAATTTGAATGTCTAAAAGTACTCTCTATTCATTATTAGAAAAATGATTTACAAAACTGATTACCATATGCATTCTACCTACAGCGATGGAAGGTCAGTCCCGGAGGACTATATTGCTCCGGCAATAGCTGCCGGCTTGAGTGAGATCGGGTTTTCCGAACATCTTACATTATTCAAAGATCTTGAGGGCTGGAATATGAATCCTGTTAATATTTCCCCATATATCAGTCACCTTGAAACTCTTCGGAAAAATGCAAAGAATATTAAAATTAAAATTGGTCTTGAAGTTGATTTCTTTGCAGGGAAAGAAGAAGAGATATTTGCTTACCTGCATTCACTGCCTCTGGATTATATTATTGGCTCTGTCCATTATCTTGGTGAGAAAACTGTGGATATTGGTCCGGAATTTTATGAAGGAAAAAGCATAGACAGATTATTTGAATCATACTTTGATTCTGTAATTACTGCAGTTGCCTCAGGCCTTTTTGATATAATAGGCCACTGCGATCTTATAAGAATATACGGATATAAACCTTCCACTGATCTGGAGCCTCTCTACAGAAAACTGGCTAAAACAATGAAAACACATGATGTCGCCTTTGAGGTAAATACTAATGGCAGAAACAGGCCTCTTGCCGACTTTTATCCCGACCGGCGGTTTCTTCATATTTTCAGGGAAGAAAACATACCGGTTTGTGTTAATTCAGATGCTCACATGCCGTCTCGGGTTGGACAGTATTTCGATGAAGCATATGAGCTGTTAAGATATATAGGTTTCACAGAAATGGCGGTTTTTGAGAAAAGGGTGAGGAGGATGGTGCCGTTTTGACTCCCTTTTCTCCCCCCCGGGGGAGATGTCCCGCTTCAGCGGGACAGAGGGGTTTTACTCCCCAAAGCAGAGTCCTGCAGGTAAGATGTCCCGCTTCGGCGGGACAGAGGGGTCTCTATGTAAACCTGCGTAACAAAATGTTTTCTATCTTTGGTATATTCCATACGTATTTAGGTACACCTTATACTCAAATATAGGATTTATGAAAAAATCTGTCAGGCTTTTGTTGCTTTTGCTGTCAATTGGAGTACTCATTGAAGCATGTTCTACACATAAGATAAGTTATATCAGAACAACCGGACAGGAGGTTATATCATTCCGGGTATTACCTTTCAGCCTTTCAGATGTCAGACTCCTTGATGGCCCATTCCTGCATGCAACAGAACTTGATGCTAAAATACTTTTAAGCTATGAGCCTGATCGTCTTCTTTCCCGATTCTATTCTGAAGCCGGTCTGAAACCGAAAGCTGAACACTACATGGGTTGGGAAAACGAATCACTTGCAGGACATAGCCTTGGTCATTACCTGAGTGCCTGTTCAATGATGTACCAGACAACCGGAGATAAACAATTTCTTGATAGAGTAAATTATATCGTCGGAGAGCTTAAATTCCTGCAAGATTCGGATGGTAGCGGTTATATCGGAGCATTTCCAAAAGGAAAAAAGGTTTTCGAAGACGAGATTGCAAAAGGTGATATACGTTCACAGGGATTTGATCTCAACGGTATCTGGTCACCCTTCTATACAGAGCATAAAATAATGGCAGGATTAAGAGATGCATACCGTTTATGCGGAAATACTGTTGCATTGGAAGTTGAAAAACGGTTCGCCGGTTGGCTTGATGGAATTGTCTCACCTCTGAATGACCAGGAGGTTCAGAAAATGCTTAACTGCGAACATGGCGGTATCAGCGAAACCCTCGCCGATTTGTATGCAGATACCAAAGATGAAAAATATCTCAGGATTTCGAAAATATTTTATCACAAAGCTATCCTCGATTCACTTAAAGAGGGGAAGGATATTCTTCCCGGAAAACACTGCAATACCAATATTCCAAAACTGATTGCTTTGTCAAGACTTTATGAACTTACCGGTGACACAACGGACCGGAAGGCAGCTCAATTTTTCTGGCAGACAGTCGTTAATCACCACTCATATGTCACAGGAGGAAATGGAAATGAAGAGTATTTTGGTCCGGAAGATAAGCTCAGTAAAAGGCTTGGGGAAGGTACCACCGAAACTTGCAACGTATATAATATGCTTAAACTTTCCGAACATCTTTTTGAATGGGGAGGGTCGGCCCGGGTCGCAGATTTTTATGAACGGGCTCTCTTTAATCATATCCTCTCATCTCAGAATCCTGAAACGGGAAATGTTACTTATAATCTTTCGCTCGACATGGGTGGATTTAAAGATTTTCAGGATCCTTTCTCTTTTACATGCTGTGTCGGTTCAGGAATGGAAAACCACTCTAAATATGGTAAAAACATTTTCTATCATAATGAGAATGAATTATTTTTATTTCAATTTATAGCATCCAGACTCACCTGGAAGGAAAAAGGAATTATCCTTACACAGAAAACATCTTTTCCGGAAGAACAGTGTTCCCGGTTTGAGTTTAAATGCGAAAAGCCTGTTAAGCTTACTCTGCAGGTTCGCTATCCATCATGGGCCAGGAAGGGTATTGAAATTAAAGTGAACAATAAGCGCCAAAGTGTAACTCGTAAGCCCGGCTGCTTTGTTCCGATTGAAAGAACCTGGAAGACCGGCGATAAAGTAGAGGTAAAAATTCCATTTTCACTTCGTCTTGAATCAATGCCTGACGACAGCAACAGGGTGGCAGTAATGTATGGACCGCTTGTACTGGCTGGTGATCTTGGTCCGGTAACTGATAGTGCTTCAAAAGATGTTATGTATGTCCCTGTAATGATGACAGAGAAGAGAGATCCTTCAACATGGATGAAACCTGTTGAAGGAAAACCAAATACTTTCATTACCGTTAACACAGGCAGGCCGCGTGATGTTGAACTGAAACCGTTTTATGCCTCTTATAACAGGAGATATTCGATCTACTGGGATATGTTCAATGAACAGGAGTGGGAAGCGAAGAAGGCAGAATACAATGCAGATCTGGAAAGAATTAAAAGCCTGAAAGAGGCCGAAATTGATTTTGTGCAGCCCGGGGAAATGCAACCAGAGCGTAATCACAATTTCAAAGGAGATAAGAGTTCTACAGGATCATTTAAGGAAAGAGGCAGCAGGGATTCGAGAGGCGGCTGGTTTTCATTTGATCTTAAAACAACTATTAATTCACCTGTTGCCCTTGTTGTTGATTATTGGGGAGGATTCCCGGGAGCAAAAACTTTCGATATTCTTGTAAATAATAAAATCATTGCTACCGAAAACATTTCAAATAAAAAAGACGGACAGTTTATTTCAATTCAATATGATATTCCTGAAGAATGTTTAAAAGGAAGATCTAAAGTGACAATCAAATTCCAGGCGAAACCCGGTAATATGGCCGGACCAGTTTTCGGGGTAAGGACAATCAGAAAATAAGAAAAAGAACTGACACAGCACTCGGAGAGACACTGAGAGACACAGAGGCTCCTTGTCCCGTTGAAGCGGTACTTCCCCCTAAAGAGGGACTGTTTTGGGATAAAAGCCCCCTGGCCGCTTCGCGTCCTTCCCCTAAAGGGGGACTAATTCTGTGGAGTTAAGAGTAATTATACTTATATCCTGAGGATTAGCCCCCCTTCAGGGTGGTTGGGGGGCTGAATATTATGCCAGAATATGTTCCAAGAAGATTTTTATTCCAATTGCAATTAAAAGCAGCCCTCCAATTATCTCAACTTTGTTCCCGAGTCTCTCACCGGCTGATTTCCCGATCCGGATGGCCATCATGGAAGCAAGGAATGTGATAGCGCCAATAACTATTCCAGCCTCCCATATTCTTACATCAAGGAGGGCAAAGCTTATACCAACAGCAAAAGCATCTATACTGGTTCCAAGAGCAATTGTCAAAAGCACAATTGTACTGCTGTAATCTCTTGTTTCCTCATCTTTGGTTTTCTTTAACCCCTCAACTATCATTTTTATTCCAAGGAAAGTCAGCAAACCTAAGGCAATCCAATGATCAGTTGCCTTCAGAGCATCTGAAATTATTGAACCGAGAAAATACCCGGCAACAGTAAGTCCGCCCTGGAATACCGCCAGTACAGTTGCGATCCATGATGCCTGCCGGAAGTGTATACCGCTTCGAATCACACCATATGATAACGAAACAGCGAATGTGTCGAATGATAAACCCAGGGCGATAACCAAAATTGTAAAATAGTCCATGCTGCATTCGTAAGAAGGCAAATATAATATAAATCATCACTCAAATGATTTTGAAATTGATTGTATATATTTGAACACTATAATCATGTATTCTATGAGGGCCGTGATTCAGCGGGTTAGCAGGGCATCGGTGACAATCAGCAATAAAATCAAATCTGAAATTGGAGTTGGTTTACTTGTCCTGATAGGTATAGAAGACACCGATGATGATACTGATATTGAATGGCTGTGCAGTAAGATAGTTCATCTCCGCATATTTAACGATAGCAATGAGATCATGAATTTATCTGTTCTTGAGGTTGGGGGAAATATTCTTGCAATCAGTCAGTTTACACTTCACGCAAAAACCAAAAAAGGCAACAGACCATCATATATACGTGCAGCACAACCCGATCTGGCAATCTTATTGTATAACAGTTTTGTGATAAAGCTCTCCCAACTAATGGGAAAAGAGATTTGTACCGGAGAATTTGGTTCAATGATGCAGATAGAGTCAGTTAACGATGGACCTGTTACTATAATAATTGACACTAAGGAAAAGGAATAATCTGGAATAATGGAATAATGGAATGTTGAAAAGTTGAAATGTTGATTTTTAAATCTATTATTATGACAGATGATCTTACTGAGGATAAAACGTTCAAAAAATCTGTACTTCTTGTTTCAACTTTTGCTGCATTCCTGGTTCCTTTTCTCAGTTCTGCAGTTAATCTTGCCCTGCCCTCAATTGGCAAGGATCTCCATGCAAATGCTATAAGTCTGGGTTGGGTAATAAGCAGTTTTCTTTTATCCTCAGCCATTTTTCTTATGCCGTTTGGAAGACTTGGCGACATTTTCGGCAGAAAAAAGATTTTTTCGCTCGGAATTTTACTGTTTACAATTTCAACATTTCTGATACTATTTTCCCATAGCATTCTCTCCCTGATCGTTTTACGAATATTCCAGGGGTTATCAAGCGCTATGATTTTTGGCACAAGCATGGCAATACTTACCTCAGTTTTTAAACCGGGGGAACGGGGAAGAGCCATGGGTATTAATTTAACTGCAACATATCTCGGTTTATCCTGCGCACCTCCGATAGGAGGATTGCTGACTCAGTATCTCGGATGGAGAAGTATTTTTGCATTTCTGGTTCCTTTTGGTGTTATTTCACTTATTCTGATTCAAAGGAGAATAAAAGCTGAATGGGCAGAAGCAGTTGGAGAGAGGTTTGACTGGCGCGGGTCATTAATATACGGAATTGCACTTGCATCTTTCATGTGGGGTTTTTCACGTCTGCCTTCTTCTCTCGGTTGGATTTGTATTATGATAGGTGTTCTGATGGCTTTTGTTTTCCTGAATTTCGAGAATAGAATCAGCAATCCTGTCTTTGACGTCAGACTTATATTAAGAAACAGAGTATTTGCATTCTCCGGTATTGCAGCACTTATTAATTATTCTGCAACCAGTGCAATTGGCTTTTTTATAAGTCTTTATCTGCAATATCTTAAAGGGCTCGATGCAAGAATTACCGGGCTGGTAATGATATCGCAACCTATTGCAATGATGCTTCTGTCACCTGTTGCAGGAAAACTATCCGATAAGAGAAATCCTGGTTTTATAGCCTCAATCGGTATGGGAATTACCGCATCAGGATTAATATTACTCTGCTTTATCACTGAGGCTACCCCAAATTATATTATTGTATTATTGCTCTTGCTCATGGGAATCGGATTTGGTCTCTTCTCCTCACCGAACTCAAATGCCATAATGAGTTCTGTTGAAAAACGTCATTTAGGAGTAGCTTCCGGAGTTGTCGGGACCATGAGGATGGTTGGACAGATGATGAGTATGGGTATAGCTATGATGCTCATCTCTTTATACATTGGTAAACAAACGATTAATCCGTCAACTTACCCGGGACTGATTTCCGCAATGCGAACGGGCTTTGTGATCTTTTCTATATTATCTGTACTTGGTGTTTTTGCCTCTCTCGCCCGTCACGAGTCCTATCGCTTTTCTCGGGGCAATGTAACTGGAGATTAATTGAAAATCTCAAATGAATATTTTTATTCTGATGTTTCCGACAATCCCTGGCTGCCGGTATCAAGAACAAATTTCCAGCTTCCGTCAGTCTGCTTTTGCCATATCGTTACATAAGTTCCTTTTGTAACCTCACCTGTTAACTTGTTGGTATTGGAATGTACGCCATAGGTATATCCCAGGTCTCCGCTCTCAGATATTTTCTCAAACAAGGGTTGCCAGCTGAGCACAAATGCAGAATCGCTCTTCATTGTAAATCGGTTTTCCAGCGCCTTTTTGCCCTTAGCAGGGTACGAATTGTTACGAAGGATGACCCCGTCATCTGCAATGTAAAACAGGAATGCCTTATGCATCCCTTCTTTGACTGACATAGCTGAAAAATCCCTATCTGTTTGTAGTAAAATATCTGCAGTTTGATTTTTGGAGGTTTTTGAACAACTTAATATTCCAATAAAAATAATTATGAGAACAAAAAGCATTATATTAACCCCGTTCTTTTTTCTCATGGCGATGTAATTTTATAAAATGTAAAAACTGATCACATGACAAAACTATATCAAAAACTGATCAATTCATGTCCTTCGGAAACCGAAATTAAGAAGGGACTTAAAAAAATATCCTCCTCTGCGACGGAAGTACCTGATAAGCATCTCATGATGAGTCTTTTGAACCTGATAGATCTTACCAGCCTGAATACTACTGATAATAAGAGCCACATCATACATTTTACGGGTAAAGTAAATAGCTTTTCAGGGCGTTTTTCAAATATTCCCAATGTAGCCGCTATTTGTGTGTTTCCAAATTTTGTGGCAGTTGTAAAAGAGAAACTGACGGCCAGAAATGTAAAGATTGCAGCTGTTGCAGGTGCTTTTCCTACCTCGCAGACCTTCAGAAGTATAAAGGTCACCGAATGTAAAATGGCTGTTGAGGCTGGTGCCGATGAGATTGATATAGTTATTCCCGTTGGCGCTTTTCTAGGAAATGATTTCGCGACGGTTGCAGATGAGATAAGAGAAATCAAAGGGGCCATAGGAAGTAAACAACTTAAGGTTATTGTAGAATCCGGACTTTTAGGTGATTTTGAACATATTTTCATGGCGTCTATGATTGCAATGGATGCCGGTGCCGATTTTATTAAGACTTCAACCGGGAAGACGACTATTTCTGCTACTCCGGAAGCGGCATTTGTAATGTGCCGTGCAATTTCAGATTTTTATTCAGAAACAGGAATAAAGGTTGGATTTAAACCCGCCGGAGGAATTGTTACTCCGTCCGACGCAATTAGTTATTATCAGATTGTTAAACATTGTCTCGGAGAAGAGTGGCTTAATAATAGTCTGTTCAGAATCGGGGCAAGCAGGTTAGCTAATAATATTCTTTCAGAAATCTCAGGTTGCACGAGTAATCATTTTTGAGAACCGGTCATTAGGATTTTTTGAATTATCTCTTGTAATTATCATTACTTTTGTGTTTTGAATCGGCCAAAATGATGATAATTATCTGTTCAGATTTACAACAAGATACTGTTCCGCGTAAAATTGTTATTAATCAAGACTCTGCGCGGGTAAAAGCTGATTCAGTTTCGCTTGTTAAATCCATCCAAACGAAAGATTTCTTAAAGCACAAATCCTCTATAGTACATCAGAATACAATCATCGATTATAGTGATACGACTTCTGTTTGTACCCGGAACAGCATTGCAAACCCAACATTTTACGATTTTAATAATTTTATTCTTAGAATTGGATTTGGATCATACAAGCAGTTTCCATTTATATTTACTGAAAAAGTCAGACAGAGACAGATTGAGGAAAAAGCATTCCTGATAAAACAGCTTAAACAAGGTAAGGATCTTCCATCACAACCACTTCATACAGACTGGATGGTTCTGATAATCCTTGTCGCGGTTTTTTTATTATCAATTGTTAAAAAAACATCCAAAAATCTGTCAGTACGTTTTGCCAGATTCTTTTTGTTCAGGGGAATTAATGATCCTGTTTCGCGAGACGTTAGCGGATTATTTCATTGGCAATCAACGATTCTGAATCTTATCTCATTTTGCATAATTGGGCTCTTTGGTTACTCTGCCGCTTCATATTTTAACATTATTCCTGCTGGTTTCAAAGGAATAGTCATATGGTTAATAGCTCTTGGAATAATAAGTTCAGCAGTTACGTTAAGGCACGTTACCTGCATATTAACTGGTGCCGCCAGTGAAAAGCAGGAGGTCTTCAGGGAATACCTGCTTGGCATTTACCAGTCTTACAGGTTCGGAGCTCTTTTTCTTTCTGCCATCATTATCCTGATGTCATATACGAGAATTTTACCTGTCAGGGATTTAATTATATCAGGGATTTTTGTTGTTGGAATAATGTATCTGATAAGTGTTATCAGGCTATTGATAATTTTTCTAAACAGGAATATTTCAATATTCTATTTGATTTTATACCTTTGTGCGCTGGAAATTCTGCCTGTTTTGATAGTAGTGAAATATTTTACAGGTCTTGTTTAGATTGGCTTGGGTTACTTTGAAAGTTGAACTTAAACCGTAAAGAGTTGAAAATAAAGAAGATTTTAGTATCGCAGCCAGAACCCCTGAATCCGAAATCTCCATATTTCGAACTGGCAAGAAAATATAATCTAAAGGTTGATTTTAAGCCGTTTAATCAGGTTGAGGGTATTTCATCCAAAGACTTCCGTCAGCAAAAGATCAATATACTTGACTTTACTGCGGTCATCTTTACGAGCAAAACCGGGATTGATCACTTCTTCAGGATATGTAATGAGTTGCGTACAGTGGTGCCTGATACAATGAAGTATTTCTGTATTACAGAGAATGTTGCATTTTATCTCCAGAAATACATAGTCTACAGAAAACGTAAAATATTTCATGGGAAAGCTAAGTTTCAGGACCTTATTGATGTAATAATAAAACATAGGGAAGATAATTTTTTTGTCCCTCTTTCTGAGCCCCATAATGCTGAAATCCCTGAGTCACTCGATAAAAATAGTATCAAGTATACGATAGGAACTTTATACAAGACTATAAGCACTGATTTCTCTAATTTAACAGAGTTCGATTATGATATCCTTGTATTTTATAGCCCATCAGGAATAAAATCATTGAAAGAAAATTTCCCGGGGTTTGTTCAGGGTGATATTAAAATTGCCGCATTCGGACCGACAACAGCCTGTGCTGTTGAAAGCGAAGGACTGAGACTCGACATAAATGCTCCCAATCCCAAAGCCCCGTCCATGACAATGGCTCTCGATGATTTTCTTAAAGACTACAACAAAAATTTAAGGTAGTTTTCACAATACTGACTTACCCAAAAAATTTAGTAAGGACGTTGCATGCAACGTCCTTACATATATAAAATGAATACCATCAGGGAGACGTTCGATAAGTCCGAAAGACTGTGCAGCAGGAAAATCATCGGAACACTGTTTGAAAACGGAAACATTTTCTACAGTTCTCTTTTTAAAGTTGTCTGGGACAAAGGTCAGATTTCCATACCCTGTCCTGCACAGGTTGCTTTCAGTGTTTCAAAAAGAGGGTTCAGACTTGCCGTTACCAGGAACCTGATCAAAAGAAGATTGAGAGAAGCATACCGTAAAAACAAAAAGACACTTTACGATCATCTTATTTTACAAAACATTCAGATCGTTTTCGTTGTTATCATTAAAGGGAATTCTGTTCCTGATTATTCGACTATTGAAAAATCAATCAGGGAGATGATAAACAAACTGATAATTCTCACTAGCCGGGAGCACGAAAAATGACATTACTTCTGACCTATTCATTACAAAATATGTTAAAGTTGTCTTAATTGTTTCTTTATCAAAATGCTTCCCGATTTTTCTTTTTAATTTCGCCGTTCTTAATTAAGCAATGTTGGTTATGAAAAAGATACGTTCCTTCAGGATAATAATTGTTTTTTCCCTGTTGCTGATTGCGGGAATCAGTACAGGTTTCCTGGTCAATCAGGAAACCAGGGATTTCAGAATTGCTAAAAATCTGGATGTTTTTTTCTCTCTCTTCAGGGAGCTGAACACTTTCTATGTAGATGAGATTGATCCTGATAAAGTGATTAAAGCTGGTATTGACAATATGCTTAAAACACTTGATCCCTATACTGTTTACTTTCCCGAATCTGAGGCTGATGAGTTTGCTATTATGACTACCGGAAAGTATGGCGGAATTGGATCACTGGTAAGGAATGCCGGTGATTATGTTATTATAAGTGAAGTATATAAGGGGTTTCCCGCTGATAAGGCAGGGATTAAACCCGGAGATCTTTTAAAGAGGGTTGACGGCACATCTCTTAAAGGATTGCCAACCGATAAAGTAAGTGAAAAACTCAAGGGAAATCCTGGAACTGATATCAATGTTACAATTGAAAGGAACGGGAAGGAAACTGAGTATCCTCTTAAACGCGAAAAGATAGTTATGCCTCCGGTCCCCTATTGGGGCATGATCGATTCGAAAACCGGATATATCCGCTTTACTAATTTCACACAAAACTGTATTGATGATGTAAAGACCGCTCTACTTGCCTTAAAAAACAATAACGCTCAACAGATTATCCTCGACCTGCGGGGAAACCCTGGCGGATTACTTACTGAAGCTGTTGAAATCGTAAATCTTTTTGTTGCAGAGGGAAATGAAGTTGTTTCCACAAAGGGTAAAGTCAAACAGTTTGATGAAGACTTTAAAACCACAAAACAGCCGGTGGATGAGAAAATACCACTTGCAGTAGTAATCAACAGAGGTTCTGCATCAGCTTCCGAGATAGTAGCCGGAGCAATTCAGGACCTTGACAGGGGTGTAATTGTCGGACAGAGATCATATGGAAAGGGACTGGTTCAAATAACACGTCCTTTAAGTTACAATACTCAACTTAAGGTCACTACTGCAAAATATTACATACCAAGCGGAAGATGTATACAGGCACGCGATTTCTCACATCCGAATGAAGATGGAAGCGTTGGGATCATTCCTGATTCTCTGATATCTGAATTTAAAACTAAAAATGGCAGGATTGTTAAAGACGGTGGTGGTATTACCCCCGATATTGAAGTTTTACCGGCACCTTTGAGCCAGATAGCTTTAGAACTCTTCATCAGGAATTACATATTTGATTTTGCCACCAATTACTACTGGGCTCACCCGGATATTAAATCTCCGGAACAATTCAAATTCACAGATCAGGATTATAGCGACTTTAAAACGTTTCTTCTGAACCGGAAATTCAGTTATAAAACAAGTACCGAGGAGTCGCTAAATGAGCTCATAACCAATGCTAAAAAAGAAAAATATTATGACATTCATAAGGATCTGTTTAATGATCTTGAGAATGATATAGCGCATAACCTTGATCAGGATCTCAAAATGTTCAGAAGTGAAATAACAGATCTTATTGAAGACGAAATTATAAGTCGTTATTTCTATGAAAACGGTGCAATCGCATGGACCATACAAAATGATGATCAGCTTTTAAAGGCCCGTGATATATTAAATAATAATGAGGAGTACAACTCCATACTTAAAGGAACAGCCGGGTCCATTCTGGTCACAAGGAAAAATGATCAGATCAACATTAAACCTGAAAATCCTCAAAACATAAGAAACATGGAACCTTTATAACCTGGAATGTTTGTAATCTTTGAGAGCCTTATTGAAACTTTTTATATGACTTAGCGATTCTATTTCCACACATGTGAGTCATCATCATAAATCTCTTTTTTCCAGACCGGGAGATTCTCTTTGATGAGTTCAACTGTTTTACTGCAGGCTTGCAACGCCTGATGCCTATGACCTGCTGAAACAAAAACTAAAAGTGATATCTCCCCTGCTCTGACAATCCCTGTTGAATGAATTATATCAACTGATTTCACATCGGTGAATTCCGAGAAAATCGTCTTTTTAATCTTCTCTGTTTCAATACTTACCAGCTCTGCAAATGCTGAATATTCTATTGCTTTAACCTTTTTACCATTGATTTCATCAGCCCTGACCTGTCCTAGGAAAATCATGTGACCCCCGGAATCAGTTTTTCCGCCCATCTTTTCAATAAGTTGCGATATTAACTTTTGCGATACTGGCCCGTTTGTTAAATAATTTACCTCCATGATTCGTCTTTAATTATTGTCGGAATATCTCAACCCCCTGCAAACGGTGGCATTAAAGCTATTTCATCTCCTGATTTTAGCAATGAATCTTTATCAGTTATCTCACTATTAAGCGATATTCGAAAATTGTAATGTACAATTTCCGGAAAATCATCCTGAATCCTGAGATTAAGATCACTTATTGATTTCACATCACGATAATGTTTAAAAGAAGTTCCTGAAACCTCCGCCAGAACACCGAAGAATAATACTTTTACCTCCATACTTTTAATGTGCCTCAAACCAGTTATTGCCTGTTCCCCAATCAACCTTTAGTGGTATATCGAGCTTAACAGCATTGGACATTTCATACAGGACCATTTCTTTCAGCTTATCAAGTTCAGAGGTCTTTACTTCAAAAATAAGTTCGTCATGCACCTGAAGAATCATTTTTGATAAGAATTTTTCTGATTTCATTTTATCGTCGATTCTCACCATGGCAATTTTGATTATATCCGCAGCGCTACCCTGAATAGGCGCATTAATCGCGTTTCTTTCAGAGTTTCCCCTTACCACCTGATTTCTTGAATGAATATCACGTAAATATCGTTTACGCCCAAACATCGTTGTTACATATCCTACCTCTCTGGCTTTATTGATGCTCTCATCCATATAAATTTTAACTCCCGGATAAGAATTGAAATATCCATCTATAAGCTCTTTTGCCTCCTTTCTCCCGATATTCAACCGTTCCGAAAGTCCGAATGATGAAATTCCGTAAATGATACCAAAATTTGCAGTTTTTGCCCTGCTTCTCATCTCACGGGTGACATCTTTGATATCCACCCCGAATATTTTTGCTGCAGTAGCTGCATGAATGTCATTCCCAGAAAGAAAATCACCAATCATACTTTTGTCCTTGCTTAGATGAGCCATCAGCCTGAGCTCAATTTGGGAATAATCGGCGGAGAAGAAAATGTGTCCTTTTTCAGGAACAAAAGCTTTCCTGATTTCTCTGCCCCTTGCATCTCTTACAGGAATATTCTGCAGGTTTGGATTATTTGAGCTTAGTCTGCCTGTTGCGGCAACGGCCTGGTTGAATGAGGTATGAATTCTGCCGGTTTTCTTATCCACAAGGAGAGGGAGCGCTTCAACGTAAGTGGACAGAAGTTTTTTGAGCCCCCTGTATTCCAGTACTTTATCAACGATCGGATGTTTACTGGTCAACCGTTGTAATATCTCTTCATTGGTAATAAACTGTTTGGTTTTGGAAACCCGGGCTTTATCGTCGAGTTTCAATCTTATAAAAAGAATATCGCCGAGTTGCTTTGGGGAGGAAATATTAAATTCTGTTCCGGCAAGTGTATATATTTCTTTTTCAAGCGAAATAATATCCTCCCTGAGATTTATTGTTATGGTTTTCAGATCTTCAAGATTCAATATAACGCCGTTTCTTTCGATTGTAGCCAGGACATTTATGAGAGGCATCTCTATGGTACGGGCAAGATCGCCCAGTCCCTCGGAATTAATCCTTGGTTCAAAAACATTCTTTAACTGATATGTCACATCTGCATCTTCGACAGCATATTCCATCAGCTTATCAACAGGTACAGACCGCATGTTTTTCTGACTGTTGCCTTTTTCGCCGATAAGTGATTCAATATGTACAGGACTGTAACCAAGATATGATTCCGATAATAAGTTCATATTATGCCGCATATCGGGCTCCAGCAGATAATGGGCTATCATTGTGTCGAACAGGGGTCCTTTAACCTCAATACCATAATTTGCCAGGACCTGAATATCATATTTCATGTTCTGGCCTATTTTAAGCGTATCAGGATTTTCGAAGACCGGCCTGACGATTTCCAGAATAGCTTTTGTATCTTTTTGTGATTCAGGGAAATGAATAAGGTAGCCTTTCCCTTTTTCCCATGAAAAAGTAAGGGCAACAAGCTCAGCCTCGAGTGGATTTAGACTTGTCGTCTCACTGTCAAAGCAAAACTCTTTTAGAGAATTAATCTTTTTGACAAATTCTTTAATATCTGAACTGCTTTCAAGATTGATATAAGTGTGTTCAACACTTTCGATTGATGCTTTCTCACTTATCGGACCACCTGCCTCATTACCGAATAGTGTGCCCTGAAGGGATTCTGCCTCGGGAGCAAATAACTGTTGCGGCTCCCTTGGTTTCTCTGACTTGTCGATTTCTGAAAGTATCCTTGCTGCAACTGTTTTGAATTCAAGTTCATCAAAAAGAATTTTTAATTTAGCAGAGTCGGGTACTTCCAGTTCCAGAGCAGTCTCATCCAATTCTACAGGCACATTTTGTTCAATTGTAGCCAGTTTCTTTGACATTTCAATCTGTTCCTTGTTGCCTTCAATAATTTCTTTGAGCTTTCCTTTCAGCTTATCAGTATTTTTGAAAAGTTCTTCAATACTACCATACTCCATAATCAGTTTCATTGCTGTTTTAGGGCCTACACCAGGTGCTCCGGGAATGTTATCGGCCGTATCACCCATAAGAGCAAGAATATCAATTACCTGTTCCGGACGCTGAACACTGAATTCCTTTTGAATGTCCTCAACCCCCCATAAAATTGATTCATTACCGCTTCTTGATGGTTTTAGCATAAAAACGTTACCTCTGACAAGCTGCGCATAGTCTTTATCAGGCGTCAGCATATATGTAATAAAACCCCGTTCAGAAGCCTTCCGGGCCAGGGTGCCAATTACATCATCAGCCTCAAATCCAGGATAATCAATTACGGGTATTTTATATGCTTCAATAAGCCGTTTGATATAAGGCACCGCCTTTTTAATATCTTCAGGAGTCTCGTCACGGTGAGCTTTGTATTCCTTAAACATTTCATGTCTGAAGGTTGGAGTCGGCGTATCAAAAACGACGGCAATATGTGTTGGTTTCCGATTATGAAGAACCTCCTCCAGAGCCAGCAGGAATCCAAATATTGCTGAAGTGTTCAGCCCCTTCGAGGTTATCCTTGGGTTTTTAATAAATGCATAATAAGCACGAAAAATAAGTGCATATGCATCAAGTAAAAATAGTTTTTTAGTATCATTTTGAGCCATAGCGGGTTTTATTGGTTATCTGAAGCAAACCATTCGGCGAAAGAAGTGGCTGTTTCGTAGAGTTTAAGACTGTGTAATTTAACTCCGGAGGGAAGTTGAGGTGCAATCCGTTCAGCAAAATCAGCAACAAGGTTTTCACAGGTGGGCTGATAACTAACGAGGACAGTATTTCCAAACAGATTTTTAAACAGTTCTGTCTTTTCCTTATCTATCTTATTGCTTAGTACCACCGAATGATCAAATATGTTGACTATCTGTTTTTTAACAATGCTTTTCAGGTCGTTAAAGTCAATCACCATACCGTTTTTAGGATTATCCGGATTGTCAGTCGGGAAACCGGACAATGTAACAAAAAGGCGATATGAATGACCATGAACATTCTTGCATGGACCATCGTAGTTCCAAAGTACGTGTGCCATTTCAAAAGGGAATTCTTTTGTTACTCTTATTAAGCGACTCATAATTTTGCACTTGAAAATAATATACAATATTAACCATTATGACTGATAAAGGTTTAAAGTTTTACCATCGTTTTTGTGCTTTTAATCTAATATATGGTACGATTGAGATTGTGAAAGCAATAATTCTTTAACTTTGCGGATTATTATTGGCTTAAGAATAGGGGATAATGGATAAAAATGAAATAAGGCTGACTTTCCCTGAGATGTTTAATGAGACATTAAGGAAGTTTGGTAAGCACAATGCATATGCTTTTGTAGGGGAAGAACCAAAGAACTATGAAACAGTAAATAAAGAGATTCAGGCTTTAATAGCATTTCAGGAAAGGATTGGAATTTGCCCCGGAGATAAAGTGGCAATCCTGAGCTTAAATATGCCAAACTGGGCAGTTGCTTACTTTTCAACAACTTTTATGGGCGCAGTTGTTGTGCCAATTCTTCCTGATTTTTCCAGTATTGAAGTTGCCAATATTCTTGAACACTCTGGCGCCAAAGCTATTTTTATATCAAACTCATTATTATCACGGATTGAAGGATTTAAATCAGAAGATCTGAAAACAGTCATTCTTATGGAAGATTTTTCTCTGATCTGCTCCGAAGAGGGTTCTGGCAAATTTGATCCTTCTGCAATTCCTGTTAAAAATTATAAGGTTGAAGAAGAAGATCTTGCGTCAATTATATATACTTCAGGAACAACTGGTCGTTCCAAAGGGGTAATGCTGACTCATAAAAACATTTCTTTTAATGCTCTGAAAGGGAGAAAGCTTCAGTGGATTCATGAGAATGATCGTTTTTTATCTGTTCTGCCGTTATCACATACTTATGAGAATACCCTCGGTTTAATACTTCCGATGCTCTGCGGATCTTGTGTTTATTATCTCAAAAAACCGCCTACTCCCTCTGTTCTGCTTCCTGCCTTGGCTGAAGTAAGGCCAACAATGATGTTGACCGTACCCCTGATAATCGAAAAAATATATTTCAGTAAAATCATGCCTGCTTTCAGGGATAAACTGATTCTTAAGCTTCTTTATAAGATCCCTGTTCTCAGAAAAAAACTGAACACTGCCGCCGGCAAAAAACTATTGAAAACCTTTGGCGGGGAGTTGAAGTTCTATGGTATTGGCGGAGCTAAACTAAACAAAGTAGTTGAAAGGTTCCTTATTGAAGCAAAATTTCCATATGCAATTGGTTATGGTCTTACAGAAACATCGCCTCTCCTGGCAGGTTCAAATCCTCAAAAAGCTGTGTTTGAGTCGACCGGCCCTGCAATTGAAGATATTGAACTAATCATCAATAATCCCGACAAGAAAACCGGAGAAGGGGAAATCTGGGCAAAAGGACCAAGTATAATGAAAGGTTATTATAAAGAACCCGACTTGACGAAAGAAGTTCTCACTCCCGACGGATGGTTCAAAACAGGAGACCTTGGAACACTTGACCGCAATAATAATCTTTACATAAAAGGCAGATTAAAAAACATGATTGTGGGCGCAAGCGGAGAAAACATTTATCCGGAGGAAATTGAATCAATCATAAACAACTTCCGTTTCGTAGTGGATTCACTTGTCGTTCAGCAAAAAGGAAAACTGGTTGCTCTGGTTCAGATTAACATGGAGGAACTGGAAAAGAAATATCAGGTTCTTAAACAGGACATGACACGCCAGGTTGAGGATAAAGTTGATGAGGTGCTTAATGAATTACAGGAATATGTTAATTCACAGGTAAATAAATTCAGCCAGATTCAAAAAGTTGTATTACAGCCTGTTCCATTTCAGAAGACAGCGACACTGAAGATAAAAAGGTTTCTGTATACATAAAACACATCTCTGCCGCTTTTTTCGTCTTCGCGTAGCCGCTTTGGCGAAGCAAGGGCGTTATCTCCTTTAAGAAGAATCTGTTTACTTGCTATATACCCCTCTGCCGCTTCGCGGCATCTCCCCCAGGAGGGAGAAAAACTGTGGCGGTTAGATTAATTTCACCTGAGTTCTGAGAATTTTTTTCCCCTGGGTGGAATTAAAGGGGGTTTATGTTTAAAACCAGGATCACCCTTTCAACGCCTGCTGATATCTCCTGTTTACTTCGTCCCAGTTTACGACATTCCAGAAAGCATCTATATAATCAGGTCTTTTGTTTTGATATTTAAGATAATAAGCATGTTCCCAAACATCAAGAGTTAAAAGGGGGGTTCCCTTAACCGGTGAGATATCCATAAGCGGATTATCCTGATTCGGAGAACTTGTTATGGCCAGAGTCTTGTTTGTTCCCAGATATAACCAGGCCCATCCGCTTCCAAACCTTGTTTTGGCAGCAGTGTTGAAAGCCTCTTTGAATTTATCTACTGAACCAAAAGCTGTTGTAAGAGCAGAAGATAAATCATTTGAGGGTCCGGAAGATCCTTTGCCCAGATTCTTCCAGAAAAACAAATGGTTATAATAACCTCCGCCATTGTTTCTTACAGCATCGGTCTGTTTTGAAACAGTAGTAAAAACATCGCTAAGTGGTTTCCCTTCCAGAGGAGTGCCTTTAACAGCAGCCATGAAATTTGTATAATAAGCCCGGTGATGTTTATCATAATGAATCTCCATGGTCCTAGCATCTATGTAGGGTTCCAAAGCATCATATGCAAATGGAAGAGGCGGAAATTCCGCTGCCGGTACACCTTCAATTCCGGGAGCTTTTGCCTGAACCTGATTGTTACCAAATACTCTTGGGCCAACATAAGCGGCTGCGGTTACTAACCCAACTGCCTTAAAAAATTTTCTTCGTTCCATATTAAGTTTTTTATTTATTAACATCCAAATACTGTGTTTGTTCATCTTTCAGTTGCAAAAAGACGGGGGCGTAGTATGATTTTTGGCATTTTTAAGCCAGGAATTAAAAAAAACCATACATTTATAATACTTTAATTTGAGTAACTACCTAACAATAAATTTATTGATAATCGACAATCATAAGTCGCATACGGGGCTAATTATCTTGATTTTGGTTGCTGATTCTAAAATCATATATAGTTAAGAAGCTGTAACAAATCTAAAACCGGCTAATAAGAAAGTAATATGAAAAAACTTACAACAATCGGAAGAATTCTGTTTGCAATTCCTTTTGCACTCTTCGGGATTAATCATTTCCTGATGCTTGATTATTATCTGGGTATGCTGACATCATTTGTACCGCTTGGTGCATATACAATAATACTTACAGGAATAATGCTCATGGCAGTGAGTATCAGTATAATTACAAAGGTACTCGTGAAATTTTCCACCTTATTGCTGGCAATCCTGCTTTTCATTTTTATTATCACCATTCATATTCCTCATCTTTTTACCGATGCTGATAAAACAATTACTATCATTGCCCTTCTGAAGGATATCTCACTTATGGGAGGTTCATTAATGATCTCCGGTATCTATTCGGAGGAAGAAAAAACTGAAAAAAAATAAATCATATATATTACTATGAGTCAATTTAAAGCACTTCTTTTTTTATGTGTTTTTCTGAAAAGCATAAATTCTTATTCTCAGACATCCCTGTTCAATCAGCAGATGCAGATTGGTTTTGAGGAAAAGCAGGGACAGTATGCTGATCTCAATGTAAGACTTGTTAATGAGGCTGGGGACACGGTTCTTTTAAAGGACGTGATCAATAAACCGACAATTCTTAATCTGGTTTATTTTCAGTGTGCCGGGACATGCAGCCCTCTGATGTGGGGAATTTCTAAATTCATAGATGGGATGGATCTTCAACTTGGCAAGGACTATGAGGTTCTGACAATAAGTTTTGATCCCACAGAAAGAATTAAGCTTGGTATTAATAAAAAAGCCAGCTACATAAGCACAATGAAGAAAAAAGAGGACGCGAAAAACTGGCTATTTTTTGTATCTGACAGTATTGACATAGCTAAATTAACTAAATCCGTTGGTTTTAATTATCAACAGGTAAATGGTCAGTTTGTGCATCCTACCGGACTGATAGCTCTGGCCGCTGATGGAAAGATTGTACGTTACCTCCGGGGAATTGATTTTCTACCCTTTGACATAAAAATAACACTGGTTGAAGCCGCTAAGGGGAAAATCGGCCCGAGTATCAATCGTCTGCTTGCAGTTTGCTACGGTTATGACAGTAAAGGAAATCAGTTCGTTTTTAATGTGACCAGGGTCTCAGCGATAGTTATATTATTCATAGTGGTCACAATATTTATTGTTCTTTCCCTGTCGGGGATAATATTTAAGAAAAAGGTTAGTAAATGAGTACTCAGAAGGAAATTGCGGAACCTAGCTATCTTGATTATAAAGGAAGATATAAAGGCATCTTTTCCTGGATATTTTCTACTGATCATAAAAGGATAGCTTTATTATACCTGTATTCTATTCTTACTTTCTTCGCTATTGGCGCAACCCTCGGGTTATTAATGAAGTTTGAACTTATTGCCCCGGGGAAAACCATTATGGATGCGCAAACCTACAATGCTTTTTTTACTCTTCATGGAATTATAATGATCTTCGCAGTTGTAATTCCCGGCTTACCCGCTGTGTTTGGCAATTTCCTTCTACCTATAATGATCGGAGCAAAAGATGTCGCATTTCCAAGAATTAATCTTCTTTCCTGGTACCTGTACGTTGCTGGTGTTTCCTTAGTATTAATCTCTCAGTTTGCAGGACAGGGACCTCCCGATACCGGATGGACATTTTATGCGCCTTACAGCTTCAGAACTACAGGAACCATGCTTCCTGCAGTATTTGGTGCATTTGTCCTTGGTTTTTCATCAATTCTTACAGGATTAAACTTTCTAGTGACTATCCATAGGATGCGCGCCCCCGGGATGACCTGGTTAAAAATGCCATTATTCCCATGGACACTTTATGCTACAGGATGGGTACAATTACTTGCTACTCCTATTATTGGTATTACTCTCCTTATGATTGTTGCTGAAAGGACACTTCATATTGGTTTTTTTGATCCTACATTAGGAGGTGATCCTCTTCTCTATCAGCATCTATTCTGGACTTACAGTCATCCGGCAGTTTACATTATGATATTACCTGCCATGGGAGCCATTTCTGAGATCATAACTACTTTTTCTCATAAGACTATATTCGGATATAAATTCATGGTCGTTTCTGCCCTCGCAATTGCTTTTGTGGGATATTTCGTATGGGGGCATCATATGTTCACATCTGGAATGAGTGGAACAGCTCTTTATACATTTTCACTCCTTACTTTTCTGGTTGCCATCCCCAGTGCTATAAAGGTGTTTAACTGGATATCCACAATGCATCAGGGTTCGATTGATCTGCAAACTCCCTTTTATTGGGCAATAGCTTTCATCTTTGTTTTCATGATTGGTGGATTTTCAGGACTTATTCTTGGTTCCCTTGCTGCTAATGTACATTTACATAACACTCATTTTGTTGTTGCCCATTTCCATTTTATAGTATTCGGGGGAACCGGTTTTGCCTTTTTTGGCGCTATGCATTACTGGTACCCTAAGATTACCGGCAAAATGTATGACACAAGATGGGCAAATATTGGGTTAGTCCTATTCTTTATAGGATTTATTACTCTGTATGGACCAATGTTTTACCTGGGGTTTAAAGGAATGCCCAGAAGGTATTATGATTATGATGAAATTTTTCATGCAGGAAACATTGTTTCAACAATGGGTTCATGGGTCCTTTATTCAGGATTGGCAATAATTATAATTAACTTATTTGCATCACTGAAAAGCGGGTCTAAAGCTCCTTCAGATCCCTGGGGCGGAAAAACGCTGGAATGGACAATACCTTCCCCTCCACCGGTTGAGAATTTTGATGAGATACCTGTAATTACCAAAGGACCCTACGACTATAAATGAACACTACTCCTGAAATACACCGTGACGATCTGGCTTCAAAAACCGGAATGTGGCTTTTCCTCTTTACAGAAATGCTGCTGTTCGGCGGACTTTTCGTGGTTTATTCAGTGTACCGGTACAGGAATGCTGAGGCATTTCATCTTGCAGCCCGGGAATTAAATGTTGCGATAGGAACAATTAATACAATTATCCTCCTGATCAGCAGTACAACAATCGCTATGTCAATTACTGCCATCCAGAAAAAGAATAAGAAGCTCACCCTTTTACTTCTTGGTACGACTATCCTTCTCGGCCTGGCCTTTCTTGTAAATAAATACTTTGAATGGGGCGGGCATATTAAAGAACATATTTATCCCGGCTCCTCTGTTCTTGCTTTGCGTGGTCAGGGTGATGTTCTCTTTTATGGTCTTTACTTTTTTATGACCGGGCTTCATGCTTTACACATAATAATTGGCTTGATCTTTATTGGAGTTATTACAGTTAAGATTTACAGGGATAAAATTGACTCAGACAATTTTGTTTTACTGGAAAACAGCGGATTGTACTGGCATCTGGTTGACCTTATCTGGATCTTCCTCTTTCCCCTGTTTTATCTCATTACTTAAAACTGAAAATAATAATGGAGAGTGAAAAAAATCATATAATTCCTTACCGTACATTTATTTATGTTCTGGCGCTATTAATAACATTAACACTTACTTCGGTTGCCATAACCCAGATTTACCTGGGTACTCTTACAGTTGTACTTGCTCTGTTAATAGCTGCCATTAAGTCTTCATTCGTTTTACGCATCTTTATGCACCTGAAGTTTGAGAATAAAATGTTTTCCATTGCAGTTATTGCTGTTGTATTGCTCATCAGTTTTGTAATAATAATAACTTTTCTGGACTACCTATATAGATAATAAGTATGTACTCGACCACAGGAATTGACGCTTCAAATTATGTATCTACATTCAATACTGCATTTTATTTTATTGCCGGTGTTTCATTGTTTTTCCTGTTAGGGCTTACATTTATTATGCTCTATTTTGTCTTCAGATATAACAAGAAGAAAAATAAAACAGCTGTTCAGAATGAAGGAAATACATTACTGGAGATCATCTGGACAGTTGTTCCTATACTATTGGCACTCTTGATGTTCTATTATGGCTGGGAAGGGTGGAAACCTATGAATAAGCCGCCCGGCAATGCCATGAACATAACAGCTACTGCCAGGATGTGGAGCTTTTCCTTCCTCTATGAAAATGGCAAGGAGAGTCCTGACCTGGTTGTACCTGTTAATTCACCAGTTAAAATAAACCTTGTTTCATTAGATGTAATTCACAGTCTGTTCATTCCTGCTTACAGGATAAAATCAGATATTGTTCCGGGAAGAGAGAAGTTTATGTGGTTTATTCCTCAGACTGAAGGTGAATATGATCTTTACTGCGCCGAATACTGTGGATTACGGCATTCTTATATGAAAGCAATTGTTAAAGTTCTGTCAAAGGAGAAATTCACCTCATGGTATGGCGATACAACAACCCTGTCTAAGGCTGCAGAAAGATCAGCACCCGGAGCTCAGGGACTGGCTATCATGAAAATTCAGGGATGCCTGGCTTGCCATTCTTCAGACGGCTCAAAAATTGTTGGCCCAACTTATTTGAATTTATTTGGAAGTCAACAGGTTGTAATAAGGGATGGTACTGAGGTCCTGGTTACAGTGGATGAAGCTTATGTTAAGCAGATGGTTTTAGATCCGACTTCTCAGGTTGTAAAAGGATACCCGAAGGGATTAATGCAGAGCTATAAAGGGAAGCTTAGTGATGCTGATATTGCAAAAATAATTGAATACCTCAAATCCCTTAATGAAAAATAACTCAGGAAACAGACTGATAGATTACCTGCGACTAAGTAAATTGACGATAATGCTGCCTGTAAGTCTTACCGGATTTACAGGATATTTTATTTTTAATCCACATTTTTCAATAAAATTAATATTAGTAAGCTTTGGAATCCTTTTGATGGCGATTTCTGCCTCAGCTTTTAACCAGATACAGGAATTTGATATTGACAGCAAAATGGAAAGGACAACCGATCGTCCAATTCCAGCCGGAAAGATTAAACTAACGCATGCGATCATATTTTCCATATGCAATTTAGTTGCAGGTATGTCTATTATTTATTCAGGCGGGAACCTTTTGGCTGCTCTCATAGGACTGTTCACAATTTTTTGGTATAACGGGATATATACCTATTCGAAGAGAATAACCGCTTTTGCAGTTGTTCCGGGGGCTCTGACCGGCGCTTTGCCTCCGCTAATAGGATGGGTAGCCGCTGGTGGCGGAATATTGGATAAGCCCATTTTATTTCTTGAATTCCTGTTTTTTACAGGGCAGATTCCTCACTTCTGGTTATTCATACTGAATTACGGGGAAGAGTATAATAAAGCAGGTATTCCCGCGCTTACGGATATATTCAACAAGGATCAGATTAACCGGCTCACTTTCACATGGGTTCTGACCTCTGTAATTGCAGCAATATTCCTGTGTTATTTTGAGATTATCAGAACAGGAGCTCTTATTGGAATTCTACTGATTGCCTCAACTTTTCTTATATGGGAATTCTCAGCTCTGATAAAATCCGGAGTAGATAATGAAACCTATAAAAAGTATTCGATACTTCTCGATTCATATTTTTTACTCGTGCTTCTTCTTTTAATATCCGACAGGATAATTAGTTGAATACCCTGTCTATTTGAAAACAGAACCTACTTTCAGCACATAAAAAATGGAGTTATGTCTAATCAAGGAACTAATTTTAAAGCTTATTTCCCACGAATGTGGCAATATATGAATAACCCCCGGTGCAACCGGGGGGTTTAAGACTAATATAATGATCTAAAACCCTGAAGGGGTTTAATATATTAATTTAAGGAACTATTATATTCAGCTCGTTCAGAGCTGTTAAGGTTTATTTTGGATTCACCCCCGGTTGACACCGGTGGTTATTCATATCGGGCTCTTTCAGAGCCCTTTAATATCTCAATATTTTCAAAACTTATGATTCAGGCTCTCATCAAGATAAGGATGATTAAATGGCAATATTTTTGCTTTACTGAGAGTAGTAGCAACTATAAGAGAAAATAGTCCTGCATATCCCAGGAAAATTCCTGCTGAAATCCACCCAAATTTGAATGCTCCGGTAGTACCTGGAATTACCTGCACAAAAAGGTCGATGTATTGTCCTATTATCAGGAATATTATAACAATTGTGATAAGTGACATATTCCTGCTGGCCTTAACCGGAAGCAGTACCATAAAAGGGATGAACCAGTTCAGCCCGATTTCAAGAAAGAATAAAATCTTCCATCCTTCCTGCCATCTTACACTGAAGTAGGCTGTTTCTTCAGGGATATTACCATACCAGATAATCATAAACTGTGCAAACCAGAAATATCCCCATACGATTGAAAGCATGAATATATATCTTGCAAAATCGTGGAGATGATATTCATTAAAGAAAGGGAAATATCCCTTTTTATAAAGTATAAATACAATTAGTGTAAGGATCGACACACCATGCAAAAAAGCTGCCACCAGGTTTTTTAATGCAAATATTGTGCTATACCATTTTACATCAAGAGACATAATCCAGTCAATTGCTGAAAGGGAAAAAGTTACTGCAAGAATGAATATAAATATTTTTGAATACAGCTCCGTTTTGCCAAATAATACCATTATACCATCAGTATTTCCAGGATCAGCCAGGTCTTCCTGAAGTGATATCTGTCGTAATTTCCTGACAAACACGATCCAGAGCAAAAAGTAAAGCACCATCCTTGCAAAAAAGAACGGGACATTCAGGAAAACCGATTTATGCTGTATTATAGGGTTAAGGGCCACAACATCCTTATGAGTCCAGTGATAAAGGTCGTTCATGCCAAACCAGAGCAAAAGAAAAAACAGCGCCGCGAAGGGGATATAAGACATCATGGCTTCTGAAACCCTTTTGAATGCCGATGACCATCCCGATTGAGAGATACTCTGAATAACAAAAAAGAAAGCTCCTCCCATTGCTATTGAAAAAAAGTAATAATTTACGATCAGGTAATTTGCCCAGGTTGTCTGCCGGTCCGAAATAAGGCCAAAGATGATGGTCCCGGCACCTATCAATATTAACAGCAAGGTTATTATCTTAAAGTTTCTGGATACGGTTAATTGCTCCTTCATTACTTTTTATTTTGGATATAAAATGTCATTTTTCACTGAGTCCTGAAGCTTTCTGACATAAAGAACCAGCTTCCATCTGTCAACCGGCCTTATCTGTGATCCGTGTGCCCCCATAGACCGAATACCTAACGTAATGGTATGAAATATCTCACCATCCTTCAGTTTAGTAGCAGTATCCCCTGAAAGTGAAAGAGGTTTTAAGGGATACAGACCACTTGTGAAAAGACGCCCATCCCCTTTTCCTGAGATTCCATGGCATCCGATGCAGAATGTGGTATAAACCACCTTTCCGCGTAAAAGTGCCTCTGGTGCTGCTAAAATAGGATTTACGAGCTCTTTCCCAGCCTTTATCCTCGACACCGGATCGTTTGTATATTCAAAAGGAGTAAAATCACGGGGTACTGTTCCCGGGACCGGTACTCTCATTGTCATTCCGTCTTCAAAGTTTGGATTTTTAGAGTAAGTCTCATAAGCAGTAGAGTAAAACATATCAGGAAAGTAATCCCAACCGGGATTATTCCTGTCCCTGTTACAGGAGTACAGATTCACTGATAAAAGGATCAGGAATATGGTTTTGAAAAATTTTCCCGGTGAATAATTATTTGTCATGATTCTACATTTTCAAATTCTTTATCAATTACCTCAATGGCCCCAAGTTCTTCCATAATGTCTCCTGCTCTCCCAGCGGCTGATACGTCAGGTATATTTGTATCGACAACTATTACAAACTTATCATCCGTTGCTCTGAAATCGAAGATTGTGTTATCACGGCCAGGAAAAAGTTTTGACCTGAATGAAAAGAGAGCAAGGCTTGCTAAAGTGACTGTAAGTATTGTAACAATAATTGTAACAACAATGAAGGAAGGAAACGAGTTGACCGGTTTCCCACCATAAACAAGAGGCCAGTCGATTACTGATGTATAATAGAGAAATGCCAAAGTAGCAATAATGCCAAACAAGCCAAAGAAGTAGGCGGCGGTGGGTAGTCTTGATTTGCGTTTAAGTAAATGAAATACCTCATGAACCGGATAAGGAGTAAATACGTCAAAAATCAGAAATTTTTGTTCCTGCAACAATCTGATGGTGGAAATAAATTTCCCTTCATCGTCGAAGATCCCTATTTTAAAAGTTTTGCTCATAACTTAACCGGTTAATCCTCTTTTTTGTTCCCGATATGTGCTACGCTCTTCAGCTCACTGATGGCCATCATCGGAATATAACGCATGAAAAGCAACACTCCTGTAGCAAATAATCCTATAGTTCCAACAAAAACACCTATATCGATAATTGTAGGGGAGTAAGATACCCAGTTAGAGGGCAGATAATCTTTACTTAATGAAGTAATCACAATATTATACCTCTCCAGCCACATCCCAATATTAATTATGAGGGAAATTGAGAGCAGTCCGACCCAGTTTCTTCTTACTTTTCTGAACCAGAAAAACTGAGGTATTATTGCATTACATAAAATCATTCCCCAGAATTGCAAAGTATAATCACCAGTAATTCTGTTTTTGAAAAATGTGAACATTTCATATTCATTACCTGAGTACCACGACATAAAGATCTCGGTTAAATAGGCGAGTCCCATAATCATGGATATAAAAATAAGAATTCTGGCAATTGCATCCATGTGATTATCTGTAATATAATCGGTAAGCCTGTAAATTTTCCTTATAAGCACCATAAGAGTCATAACCATTGCAAAACCCGAAAAGATAGCACCAACAACAAAGAAAGGCGGAAAGATGGTTGTATGCCATCCGGGTTCGATACCTACCGCAAAATCTGTAGAAACGATTGAATGAACAGAGACCACAAGTACCGCAGCTATTCCTCCAAGAATAAAACTGAGGGACTCAAATCTTATCCACTGACGACTGGAACCTGTCCACCCCAGGCTGAAAAAACCATAAACAGCTTTTTTAATTTTTGAAGTTGTCCTGTCACGGATTGTGCCAAGATCGGGCAACATTCCAAGATACCAGAAAGAAGCTGAAATCAGAAGGTAAGCCGTAATTGCTGTAAAATCCCAAAAAAGAGGGGAATTAAAATTAACCCATAAAGGTCCGCGTGTATTAGGGTAAGGGAAAATATAAAAAGCAAGCCAGACCCGTCCCATATGCAGGGCAGGGAAAAGCGCAGCAGCCATAACTGCAAAAACAGTCATGGCTTCGGCAGACCTGTTTATTGAGGTCCTCCACTTCTGCCTCAGAATCAGGAGAAAAATAGAAAAAGCAGTCCCGGCATGTCCGATTCCTATCCACCATACAAAATTTACGATCTCCCATCCCCATGCGACAGAATTATTTACTCCCCAGGTACCAATACCTTTATATACAGTTACATAAATAGCATACCCTCCAAAAACAGCTGCAGCTGATGAAATTAGAAAAGCAATATACCACCAAAGTCCGGGTCGCATTTCCATCGGGAATGCGACCTCCTTTGTAATCTGACCAAGTGATTTATTCCCTTCGATCAGCGGTCCTCTGATTTTCCTGTTATACATCGGTTAGCTTCTGAATATCTAAGTGTTTAATTTTTCATCATTCCTGACTTTGGTCAGGTACCCGGTATTAGGCAGGGTATGCAACTCTTCCAGTAAATGGTAACATCGTGGATCACTGAATAAAGCAGAGACTTTACTATTCTTATCATTAAGATTACCGAATACAATGGCTCCCGCTGGACAGGCCTGCATGCATGCTGTCTTAATTTCATAATCTTTAAGTACCCTGTTTTCAAGCTTTGCCTGTAACTTTTTTTCCTGAATCCTCTGAACACAGAAAGAACATTTCTCCACAACTCCTCTTTCTCTTACAGTCACATCAGGATTTAAAACCATTTTACCCAGATCTGATGCAGTATTAAAGTCAAATGCTTTATTGCTGGTATATCGGTACCAGTTAAATCTTCTTACTTTATAAGGACAGTTATTAATGCAATATTTTGTACCTACACAACGATTGTAAGTCATCTGATTCAATCCTTCGCTACTGTGGGTTGTGGCAGAAACAGGACAAACATTTTCGCAGGGAGCATTATCACAGTGCTGACAGGCAAGTGGTTGGAAGTAAACTTTCGGATCATCGGGATTATCAGAATAATACCGGTCTATCTTAATCCAGTGCATAATCCTTCTGCGAATGACCTCATCCTTCCCAACAACAGGTATATTATTCTCAGCCTGGCAGGCTATTACACACGAGTTACATCCGACACAGGCGTTCAGGTCTATAGCAAGCCCCCAGTGAAAACCATCATATTTTACTTCCGGGTAGAGCGTTTTATGTGTTGATTCTAATTGATTGTGAAGCTCATTCCCGGAAGAGGGATTCCTTTTATATTCGCTCAGAACGGTATCTTTTACAATTGGCCTTCCTTCCATAGAATAGTGCTCCTGGGTAAGCGCCAGTTGTCTTTGTTTCAGAGTTTTTTCAGGTTTTTCAATGGAAAATCCATAGACACGGTTTCCTTCATTTATCCTGATATAAGGATATAAATTCACTCCGATATTTGCACAAACCGGACCGGAATTAGTATGCCCATATCCAAGAGCTATCGAAATTGTACCCTCAGCCTGTCCTGGCTGGATAAACGCCGGAAGTACCAATCCCTCTGACAGCTTTATCAAATCCCCTGTCTTGATACTAAGTTTTTCTGCATCACTCGCTGATATTGCTGCAACATTTTCCCAGCATTGCTTTGTAACAGGGTCAGGCAATTCCATTAACCAGGGGTTATTGGCATGCATCCCTGTTCCCATTGATATACTCTCCAGGATAACAATTTCAAAACCTCCTGCATCCGGTTTTACTGAAGTATTCATTGCATGAACAAGTGCTTCTTTTTTAAATGGAAATGATTTACCATGTGACCCATTATATCTGAATACACCATTCCCCAAAGATTCATCCCAGAAAATTCTAAATTCAGATTTATTTGAAAGCGGGAAGTACTCCTTTTCCCAGTTGTTTAAAATATATTCATGATAAGAAATTTTACTTCCTGACCATTTTAATAATGAATCCTGGAATGAGCGGGTTTTAAATATCGGATTAATACATGGCTGGCTTAGGGATAGTTGTCCGGGAATTATTTCAGCATCATCCCACGATTCAAGATAATGGTGCACGGGACATTCATATCTTGCTTTACCAACTGTCTCATTCAGGGCAACTGTCATATTTACAGTCAGGTCAGCTTTCTTTATCCCTGCTAAAAATTTATTCGAATCGTGGTAATCATAAAGAGGATTGACATTGAACATAAGAAGTGCTTTGACCTTTCCTGAGTTTAAATCATTTACAAGCTCTTCCATTTTACTGTCAATACCCGAAGCAAGGTTGAGATTATTGTTAAGATCTATGCATTCCGAATAATTACCTAAAAGCAAGTTTATCGCATTTACAATAACCTGGATATCAACATTGTTGGTCCCTGAAACTACAACAGACCTGCCTTTTGATTCAACCAGATTATCTGCAAGTTCTGAAAGGTCCTCTTTATAAGTGACGCTATTGAGTTTACCTCCTCCGGTTCTTTCAGCTATCTTGTTATACAGGTCAGTGAGCAGGATTTTTTCTTCTGAAGGTTTTATTTTCTTCCTGGAATCGGCATTAGCCCCGGTGAGGGTCATCCCTGATTCGAAATGAATATGCCGTAGCATGTCTTTCTCTCCATTATTCAATTTTCTCCGGGATATATAACCTGGTATAAAATGAACCGGAGATAACCATGTACCAAGAAAATCCGCATTTATTGAAACCACAAGTGACATATTCTGGAAATGATAATCCGGAATTACCGATTTCCCGAAGCAAATAGAATTAGCTTCCAGAATAGCAGAATATGAGATTGAATCATATTGAACCCATTTGAAATTCTTAAAACTTGTTCCGAATTCATTAATTAATTTGCGAGTTGAAGGGGAAATAATGCTAGAGGTAAGCAATACAATTTCGCCTCCTTCCAAATTGATTCTTCCAAGTTCCCTGATTATCTGCTCGTCAATAGCTTCCCAGGATTCCGGCTTATTAAGAACAGCAGGACATTTCAGACGTGCATCATCATACAGGCTTAACACGGAGGCCTGCACCCGTGCCGTAGTTCCTTCACTGTTAAAAGCTGACAGAATATTACCTTCAATTTTTATTGGACGGCCATCCCTTGTCTTTACAAGTATTCCGGAGTATTCATGCCCGTCATAATAACTTGATGCGTAATATAATGCCTTTCCGGGAGTAATCTCCGGAGGTTGTATAATATATGGCAAGGCTTTCTGAACCGGCCTTTTGCAACTCTCCATAACGGCAGCTGAAGCAAAGCTGAATCCGAGAACTTTCAAAAAATCTCTTCTGGAAGTATTCCGTTTTACGAAATTCCCATCGAACAATTCCAGAACCAGGTCATTATTGTTCCCGCTGCTATTCTCATCCTGCCCGGAAGCGATGCTCTTAATTTCCTTTGGATCCTTTCCGTCCTTTTTCATATATCAGCAACTTTCCAAAATTCTTTTATTAATAATGGCATTTCATACATTCTCTGCCACCTACCATACTCACAGTAACGCTGTCAATCTCACCCTTTTTCAATTTTTCAGCCAGGTTCCTGTACTGTGAATAAAACAGATTGTTGTGAAAATCGATTTTCTTAGTCCGGTGACAATTGATACACCATCCCATCGACAGATCTGATACCTGCTTAATTACATTCATTTTTTTTACATCGCCATGACATTCCGCACATCCGACTCTTCCGGCACTAACATGTTGTGCATGACTGAAGAATACATGGTCAGGAAGGCTGTGTACCTTTATCCATTCAATTGGTTTTTGACTCTCATAGGAGCTGATTATCTTCGATATTTCAAATACACCTGAGCGTGTTCCGTTTCGTACTATAAGATGACAATTCATGCATACATTCAACGGTGGAATTCCCGCAGTTTTACTATACGGAGCAGAGCTGTGACAGTAAATACAATCTGTTCCATTCTGTCCGGCATGAACTGTATGTGAGAATTTAATCGGCTGGGTTGGCGAATAATCCCTGGAACGACCAAGAGTAAGAGCATTGACCACGAGCGTGTTGGTTATAAATATGCCGGCAAAGAGTAATATAACATAATTAATCCATTGCCTTTTCAATATTTTGCTGATAGTAATATCGACTATTGAAAAGAGAAATAATATTGAAGCAATAATGAATAAGAAAAGATTTGTTACTACAGGTTTAGTTGGTTTGAGCCCGATTTCATTAAATTTATCCATATAGGCCTTAACCAATACTATGTCTTCTGGTGACAGGTGAATATCTTTATGCACCTGAGCCATTTTCTGTCCTAAAGGTTTTAGTAAAACCCTGCTCAGATCATATGCACTTTTATGCAGATATTTCTTAGAAATTTCCAGGGCATCGGGGTTCCAGCTAAGGGTGTCAGTTACACGGGTATTGTGACAACCTGCACAATTAACTGATTCATTCTTAAGGTATACCAACCCGTAGAAAAGTCGTTCCCCCCTTATTAATTCTTCTGCTTTAAATGTTCTCTGTTTATATAGGACCGAATCAGGTACCTGCTGTTTTGTTGTGTCTTTTACCTGAACTTTAACTGTATCTGCTAACTTAAACAGGTTGGAGTAACACGGGGTAATAAAAAATGAAAGGAATATAAAAGAGAGTAAATATTTAATTTCCCCAGCTTGAAAATTCTTCCGCATGATAATAAAATATAGAGTATCTAATGCTTATAGACCAGAATTAAATCAACTCTCCCCTGCAAAATCCATCAAATCCAAAAATATAAAATTGATTGATATATTTTAATTTCAGGCGTTTATTTCTTCCCCTCAACTAAATAATTATATAAAGATAATTAATCACTTGCATCTTTATTCTCATTCTGTCTCAATTTTTCCACTTATAAGTTATCTCATGGTGTGCCTCAATTAAATCAAATACAATAAATCTTTTTGACATAAAAAACAACCTGATGAGATATAAAGTGCTTATTGCCTGAATTCCGCAATAATAAATAATTAATTATTGTACGATTTTTAGATTCCAACTTTATATATTTGTAAATTATCAACAATTTGTTAAGGCCATTGTCGTTTACTTTTTTTTACTTAACCTGCCAACCTATGAAAAAGTTATGTTCCCTCGTGATTACAATTATACTTTCCACAGGGCTTTTTATCAGTTGCAAGAAGGATAAAGGAGAACCTCCGGTTTTGCCACCTAAGGAATCAATGTTAATGGACTTTAGTAATTTTGCATCTACTAAAAAATCAGCTGAATTCATACCTGGAGAGAAAGGCACAGCTAACAGCAACTGGGAATATGCTGCCGTGGTTGCCGGGTATTGGAGAGTGATTATAAATACAAATCTGATTGTTCCGGTAACTGCTTTTAAACTGGCAGTCGAGCAGGCACCGGTAAATATTGGTACAAAAACATGGCAATGGAGCTACACTGTAACTTTACCAGGTGGTACATATAAAGCAAGACTTACAGGTCTGATAAGGTCAAGCGATGTTCAATGGAAAATGTATATTACCGGTGAGAGTACAGATGTTTTTGCGGAATTTCTCTGGTTTGAAGGTACTTCAAAGCTTGATGCCACAGGCGGGCAATGGATTCTCTATCAGGATGCCCTGGCACCAGTAGCATACCTTCAGATTGACTGGACAAAAACCGATACATCTGTTGGATACATTAAATATACATATTTAAAGAACGACACTTTCTTAAATAGCTATATCGAGTATGGACTAACATCAAATGTCTTAAATGCCTATTATACAATTCATTACTATAATAGTGTGAAGTTTTCAGATGTTAATGTTGAATGGAATACAACCACCTACAATGGGCATGTGAAATCCATAGATTATCTGGGAGATTCGAACTGGTATTGCTGGGACTCGAATAAAGTCAATACCATTTGTCAATAATTAGAAGATAATAAAATAAGAAAATCCCGGTAAATTCCGGGATTTTTTATTCATTCAGCTATGAGTTTGAAAATATCTGCAATTATCTTCTGCATAGTGTAATCAAAATTTTTACTATTTTGCGCCCCTCATTTTTAACAAAACTATAATGTCAACAGGAAAAAAATCCATTCTATTAATATTTCTGATTTTGTTCTGTGATCAGATTCTGAAAATATGGGTAAAAACCCATATGGAGATCGGACAGGAAATTCACATTTTTGGTAATTGGGGTATCCTGCATTTCATAGAGAATAACGGAATGGCATTCGGAATGGAAATGGGAGGCAAACCCGGCAAACTGGTTTTAAGTGTTTTCAGAGTTGTTGCAATCTTTGGTATTGGCTGGTTCCTTTCTTCCCTGATTATTAAAAAGGCAAACCTGTTATTAATTCTTGCTGTAAGTGCAATCCTGGCAGGAGCTATAGGAAATATATTAGACAGTGCATTCTATGGGATGATTTTCAGTGAAAGTTTTAACCAGCACGCCATACTTTTTCCTTCCGGAGGCGGTTATTCTTCTTTTCTTCATGGAAGAGTGGTTGATATGTTCTACTTCCCGATAATTAATACTCACTGGCCACATTGGTCACCATTCAGACCTGGCGAATCACTTGTGTTCTTCAGACCGGTTTTTAATATCGCTGATTCGTCGATAACCTGTGGAGTCATATCAATAGTGTTATTTCAGAAGAGAATGTTCAGGAATTTGTCCTGAACTCTTTCAAATAGAAAAGAAATCTGGTTACTGCTACTGACAACAACTACTGACACAATTTAAAATTGTTTTCAGATTTTCGTGTTTCAGAAAATACCATGTGTTTTTCCCTTCCCTTTTTGAAGCGAGTACTCCTTTATCCTTTAGTATACCCAGATGATGCGACGCAGTTGATTGTTCTATACCAAGCTGCTTATGAATTTCAGTTACAGTTCTTTTTTCACCGTCTTCGAGACATCCCACAATTGATATACGTACCGGATGTGCAATTGCTTTAAGCATTCCTGCTGCTCTTTCAAGACTTTCCGGATTAAGTTCTTTAAATTCCATTATTAAATAATTTTGAAGAGCAAATATATATAAATATGTTGATATGATGAATATTGCTCTTTTTGAGGCTAAAAAATTGTCAGCAATAGCAGAACTATTAATCAAAAGGTTATCTTGAACCTCTGATTTTATTATATTTGATCGAAATAAATATTTATGTCTGCTCTCACCGGAATTAAGAAACCTGTTGAAGTTGAGATGGCTGAATTTGAATTGTATTTCAGCCGGACTATGCGTAGTGATATTCCTTTATTGAATATCATTCTGAATTATATTCTTCGTCGTAAGGGCAAACAGATGAGACCTTTGCTGGTCTTTCTTACCGCAAGGCTGAATGGTGAAATAGTTGAATCAACTTATATTGCCGCTACTTGTATCGAGCTTCTTCATACTGCATCGCTTGTTCATGATGATGTTGTTGACGACGCGAATGAAAGACGCGGCTTCCTTTCAATAAATGCTCTTTGGAACTCTAAAATTGCCGTTCTGCTTGGTGATTACCTGCTCTCAACAGGAATGCATATTTGTGTTGAAAAATCGCGCTACGACATGCTCGAAATTATTTCCGAAGCAGTTAAGTCGATGTCAGAGGGCGAGCTGTTGCAACTTCAGAAAGCAAGAAAATTAAACATTAAAGAAGAAGATTATTATAAAATCATAATAAGTAAAACGGCAGCGTTATTATCAGCATGTACAGCCTGTGGAGCAAGATCCGTAACAGAGGATGCAGAAACAATACAGCTAATGAAGGACTTTGGAGAGAATATCGGAGTTGCTTTTCAGATCAGAGATGACATTCTTGATTATGAAGGAACAGGTCTAACCGGCAAGACAGTGGGAAATGATATTAAGGAAAAAAAGATAACTCTTCCTTTAATTCACGCCCTTGAGCAATCTGCAAACTCAAAAAAAAGACATATTCTTAACATCGTAAGAAGCAAAAAGAAGACAAAGGCTGAAATTAGTGAGGTTATAAGTTTTGTGATGGATTACGGAGGCCTGGAATATGCTGAACTTAAGATGAATCAGTACCGGGACAAGGCACTTGCAATCCTTGATTCTTATACCGATTCTGAAGTTAAAGAATCTCTCAGGGAATTCGTGCAGTATACTACATCAAGGAAAAAATAAAATTATTCTGCTTCCAGGCGGATCTGTGCAACTAGTCCAAGATCTTTAACATAATGTCTTGATCCGAGCCAGAAAAGCAGTGCTCCGATAAAAAGAATAAATGGAAGAATTGATAATGCCGTCTGAATGTTAGTCAGATCATAAATTTTACCCATCACAACCGGGGCAGTCGAAGCTCCGAGCAGGTTCTGAACTACAACTGCGATTGCATAAGAGGTTGCCCTGAGTCCGGGATGAATAACATCCTGAGTAACAGAGGCAGCGCCTGAAATAAAACTCATAATCACAACTCCAAAAATCAGAAAAGCTATGTACTGTATGGTCCCTCTAAACAGAGCTAATGCCATAAAAAGAACAATTGAGGTAATTAATGTTGAGATTGCAGGGAAAAGGAGCCGGGCATTGTCTTTCGTTTTTCTCCACAGGTCTGTAAGAAAACCTCCAACCGGAGCTCCCACAAGGGCCAGCACCATAACCGAGCTTGCCATTTTACCTGCTGTTTCCTGTGGAACATTCCGCATTTTTTCAAAATATGTAGGTAACCAGGTGATAATTGAAGTGGTAACAAAAACCACTGCTGCCATACCGAAATAAGTAAAAAGAACTGATGGTTTTGAAAGAAACTCTCTCACTATGTCTTTCCTCTCCATCTTAATTCTGTTACTGCTCTTGTCAAAAAATGAGAGGTCGACCGTTTTATAATCTTTTACAAACAGAAAGAGAATCGCAATTATCATCCCGGGTATTGCTACAATTCCAAATGCATGTTTCCACCCAAGCTTTACTGCAATAATTCCACCCAGAAGAACGCCTATTGCAGAACCAAGGGGAATTGAAGCATTCCATAATCCCATCATTCTGGCTCTTCTGTCAATCGGATATAAGCCTGATATCATTGCACTTCCGCCTGGAGCATATCCTGCTTCCCCCACTCCAATTAATAAACGAGCCATAAACAACTGAACATAATTTCCGGTTAAAGCACAGAGTGCTGTAGCGATGCTCCACATTATTGCCATTACTCCGATCGTTTTGGTTCTGCTCCAGCGGTCAACTAAAATCGAAACCGGAAACGTCAGAATCACAATCATCCAATAAACAGCTGATACCAGCAATCCGCTCTGCATATGAGATATCCCATAGTCTTTTTCAATTGATGTGAACATAGATGTTACAATAGTTCTGTCAATATAATCGAACATATATAACAGGAACAATAACATAAAAACATAATTAGAGTACCTTTTGGAAAACAGGTATCCTGCGCGGTTTTCTGGCTTATTCATTCTGACTTTTAATTATAAAAACCCTAATACCAAGTAAATGAAAATAAATGTCAGTTGGTTTTTTTATTGTATTTTTAAGTCTTTATACTTATCTGGTCAGAATACCTGGGCCACTTGAGGGATTTGAATCAGGGACAAAAACCCCTCTTTCAGCTACGCTGACATCTCCCCAAAAGGGAAGTTAATTTTGTGATATTTAGTTGAATATCACTCGGTAGCAGAGAATTAGCCCCCCTATTGGGAGGTGATGGGCAAAACTTTAGGCATTTAATTTTTAATTTACTACTTTTCATTGTTAAATTCAATAATTATCGGAAGCTATGGCAACTTTAAAACAGATTAATGAATTTCTTGAATCACAGCCTATTGCATTAGTAGGTGCATCGCATAATCCCAAAAAATTCGGCTATACCGCTTTCAAAGAGCTCAAAGAAAAAGGGATGAAAATTATTCCAGTAAACCCACAGGCCGGAGAGATAATGGGAGAAAAATCTTATCCCAATGTAAAAATGCTTCCCCCTGAGGTACAGAGCATAATTGTCTTTACAAAGAAAGATAAGACGGCTTCTGTGATACGGGACGCCAAAGCAAAAGGGATAAAACGGATCTGGATACAACAGATGGCCGATAGCAAAGAGGCTCTAGATGAACTTAAAGACTCAGGAATAAATTTTATTACCGGAGAATGTATTCTTATGTATTTCAAACCTCACAGTATCCATAAGTTTCATGGATCTCTTAAAAAGTTCTTCGGCCGTTTCCCAAAGTAATGCCAGAAAATAAACTTCCATACAATCTTAAATTTGTAGTCAGAGATTATGAGTGCGATCTCCAGGGTGTTGTAAATAACGCTAATTACCAACACTACCTTGAGCACGCAAGGCATGAGTTTCTTATCTCTAAAGGAGTCAGCTTCGTTGAGCTTCATGATGAGGGAATCGATCTTATTGTCACAAAAGTGGAAATTGAGTATAAATATCCTCTTAAAAGCCGTGATGAATTCATTGTTACAGTTGACATCCGGAGAGAAGGAAATGCAATGATACTTTTCATTCAGGAGATATACAGATTGCCTGATTTAAAGCTTATTGTCAAGGCAAAAGTTACCGGAGTGGCAACCAGAAAAGGCAGACCGGTCAATCCCGGTGACCTGATTTCCAAACTTGGATTAGAATCTTGAATTTCAAACATAAAAAGAAAAAAATGAAATCAAAAACAATCTTCTCTCTCAATCTGGCTATACTCTTCATAATGATGGTCGTTTCTTCTTCCTCTTATTCACAATCTTTTGACGATATAAGAAAAAAATATGATAAACAGGAAGTCTATATTACAATGAGGGATGGGATAAGACTGTTTACTTCAATTTATATACCTAAAAATTATTCGATTGCCCACCCGATTCTTCTAAACCGGACACCTTACAACATCGAACCGGGAGGACCGAACAGCTTTAATTTCTTCATGCAGCTTTACGACAGATATACTGAAGATGAATATATAATGGTTTATCAGGATGTAAGAGGAAAGTATATGAGTGAAGGTGAATTCGAAGATATTCGTCCTGTAATTCCGGTGAAAAAGAGCAATAAAGATATTGACGAATCGACAGATACCTGGGATACAGTAGACTGGCTCGTTAAAAATATAAAGAATAATAACGGGAACGTTGGAATTTTTGGAATTTCTTATCCTGGTTTCTATTCTACAATGGGTCTCATAAATGCACATCCTGCTGTTAAAGCAGTTTCTCCCCAGGCTCCTGTAACAGCCTGGTTCTTAGGAGACGATTTTCATCATAACGGGGCTTTTTTCCTTCTTGATTGTTTCAGTTTTTACTATAGTAACGGGCAGCCTCACAAAGCTCCGACACGAAAAGGGTACCCTTCATTTAAGTGGCCTGTTCCCGATAACTATGAGTTTTTTCTTTCGCTTGGAGCAGACAAAAACATTGAACCGGAATTTCTAGGGGACAGTATCAAATTCTGGAATGATGCTTTTGCACATCCTGATTATGACGATTTCTGGAAAACAAGAGATCCACGACCATTTCTGAAAAATGTTACACCGGCGGTTATGACGGTCGGAGGTTGGTTCGATGCTGAGGATCTCTATGGCACTCTTCATACTTATGATGCAATTGAAAAACAGAATTCTCCATCGGTAAAGAATTTTCTCGTTATGGGTCCCTGGTCGCATGGCCAGTGGGCTTTTGGAAAAGGAAATAACCTGGGAAATATTTATTGGGGACTCGATGCGAATAAAAAATTTCAGGCCATGGAAAAAAAATTCTTTGACTATTATCTGAAAGGAAAAGGCGACTCCGACATAGCTGAAGCTACCATATTTGTTACCGGTTCAAATGAGTGGCGAAGCTTCGACTCCTGGCCCCCGAAAAATGTTGTTGAAAAGAATCTTTATTTCCAGCCAGCCGGAGCTATTTCTTTTACAACCCCGGAAGCAACAGACAGTTTTGATGAGTATATTTCAGATCCGATGAAGCCGGTCCCTTATGCTGAGGCTGTGCGTACTAACCGGACGGCCGAATATATGACAGATGATCAGAGATTTGCCTCGCGCAGACCGGACGTTATGGTTTATCAGACAAATATGCTCCAGGATGATATAACATTAACCGGTCCTCTGACTGCAGATCTTTTTGTCTCAACTACAGGAACAGATGCTGATTATGTTGTCAAATTGATTGATGTCTTCCCTCCCGACACCAAAGCAGATATTACGGCCGATATTAAAGTTCCGCTGGGCGGATACCAGATGCTGGTCCGGGGCGAAGTCTTCCGGGGAAAATACCGTAACAGCTTTGAAAAACCAGAACCTTTTACTCCGGGAACAGTTACTGAAGTTAAATATGGGATGCCCGATATAGCTCATACTTTTAAAAAAGGACACCGTATCATGGTTCAAATACAGAATTCATGGTTTCCGCTTGTCGACAGAAACCCGCAAAAATTTGTTGATATTTACAAATGTTCGGATAGCGATTTTCAAAAAGCTACCCAGAGAATCTATCATGATACCAGTTATTCATCCAGTATTAAAGTCACTGTTTTGCAGTAACAATCTGACCCATTGATTTTCAAGCGACCTGCAATAGATTGCTGATTATTTCCAATACACAAATATGTTGTATATTTATTAGAGTTTTTTGCTAAATTTCTTCCGATTATATAAAAAGATTAATTAGTTGTTTCATTATTAATATTCAATTATGGCAAAAAAAAATCTGACACGCCGGCAGTTCGTCACTACTACCCTTATTGCAGGAGCTGGTTCGGTATTGCTTGGAAAAGCTGCCTTAGGTTTTCCGGCCAAATCAACTGGCTTGTATGCAGATCCCTTCCAGATTGTAACACTAGGTAAGTCTGGTTTAAAATCTACACTTCTTGGAATGGGTACAGGATTCAGCGGATATAACCGCTCATCAAATATCACAAGAGCAGGCGTCGCTGAAACAATTATCCGTCAGGCATATGAAAAAGGAATTCGTTTTTTTGACTGCGCCGACAGTTATGGGACACATCCCTTTACTGCGGCAGCTCTTAAAGGTATTCCCAGAGAATCATATACCCTGAGCTCCAAAATGTGGGTTGGACCAGGAGGCATTCCGGAAACTGAACGTCCTGATGCTGATGTTGTTATTGATCGCTTCCGGAAGGAACTTAGGACCGACTATCTCGACCTGGTACAGATTCATTGCATGACAGATCCTCTCTGGACTGACAAGCAGAAAAAACAAATGGATATTCTTGAAAACCTGAAGGCTAAAAAAATAATCCATGCACACGGAGTATCGGTTCATTCTCTCGAGGCAATGGAGGCCTGTGTCGACAACCCCTGGATTGATGTTATTCATGTCCGCATTAATCCATATGGAGAAGTCATGGACAAAAGCGATCCGTCTGAAGTAATTCCGGTAATTGCAAAGCTTCATAAAGAAGGTAAAGGGGTTATTGGTATGAAACTTATTGGGAACGGCAATTTCAAAAATGACTCAGATAAAATAGATGCCTCACTTAAGTACGTGCTCGGGCTGGGAACAGTTGATATGATTATTGTCGGATTTGAATTGCCTGAACAGATTGATAATTATATCGGCAGAGTAAGAAAGATCTCTTTAACAAAATAATCAACACCTTTTGCAAGAAAAATCATTTCCGAATAAAAACAAAAAAATTTATAACTGTAATGAAACTGAATAAATTCCTGATTACAATCCCTTTAATATTTATAGGTTGGGCCTTTGTCCAAAAAAATGCTCTGGATGAAATAATTAAGCCGGGAGATAAAGTTGAAAAGCTGGCTGACGGATTTCTATTTACTGAAGGTCCTGCTGCAGACGCAAAAGGAAATGTTTATTTCACTGATCAACCCAATGACAGGATAATGGTCTGGAGCCTCACCGGCAAGCTTTCCACTTTTATGCAGCCATGCGGTCATTCTAATGGTCTTTCTTTTGATAAAGAAGGAAATCTATGGGCCTGTGCGGATCAGAAAAATGAATTATGGTGCATTTCACCTCAAAAGAAAATCACTGTTATTCCCTCAAAATACCAGAATAAGCCCCTTAACGGCCCAAATGATCTATGGAACACTCCGGAAGGAGGAGTATACCTTACAGATCCATATTATAAACGGAGCTGGTGGGATCACGACACCATGCCACAGGTTTGTCAGGCGGTTTATTATCTTAAACCTGACCATAAAACACTTATCAGGGTAATTGATGATCTTGTCCAACCAAATGGCATCGTAGGTACTCCGGATAGTAAGTCACTTTTTGTCGCAGATATCGGTGGTAATAAAACCTGGAAATATTCAATCAACATAGACGGTAGTCTGGGAAATAAAAAACTGTTTTGTGAAATGGGTTCTGATGGTATGACCATTGATGTCATGGGCAATATCTACCTTACCGGAACCGGAGTCAGCATCTTTGACAAATACGGCATCTTCATCGGGAGTATCCAGGTACCTGAAAACTGGACTGCCAATGTCTGTTTTGGCGGAAATGATATGAAAAGTCTATTTATCACAGCAAGCAAAAGTATTTACAGAATCCGCACGCTTATAAAAGGAGCCTATTGATCTCCGTATTTTATACTCTGGTCAAAACATTTATCATTTTAACATTTTCGTGCAATAAAATTATTTATTATTACACTCTGATCTAAAATTTTCTGAACCTGATTTTTTCTAAGAAATGTTTAAAAAACTGAAGTTTATGGAAGGAACCCGTAGAGCTGATATTAAACCTGGCATAGATGTTAGAGTAGAATTAACTGAAGATAAACGTACGGGGAGGCTAACAGAAGGGAAAGTCAAGGAAGTCCTTACTTCCTCCCCAAATCATCCTCACGGAATAAAAGTTATGCTTGAAAATGGTCTCGTAGGAAGAATCAAGCAGATAATCTGATCCTGCTTCTTAGACGATCAATCAAAAAATTATCTAAATTTGACATCCCTGAAAACAGCTGTTTTCAAGGTTACTTTATTGATAATTGTACTAATCAGAATAAGATGAAATACGAGGACTTTCTTGTCAGCTCTCTGGGAAAAGGGGGTGTGGTATCTCCGCTTAAACATACTCGCCGTGTTGAAAACCCTGTCTATAAATTTGTAGACGACAGTGAAAGAATTTTATATGATGTTTCTCTTGACAATTTCAAAAAATGCATAACGACCGGAGAACTTCCGATCTCTTTCGAAAAAGCGGGCCCGAGAGAAAATATCTATTTTGAACCCGCTAAAACGAAAGTCGGGATTGTCACTTGCGGCGGATTATGTCCGGGTTTGAATAATGTTATACGCAGCCTCGTTAATGAACTTTATTACAGATATGGCATCAGCCGTGTATTGGGAATACAATATGGATATGAAGGATTAATCCCGGCTAATAACCATCCAGTTATAGAACTAACTGCACCAATGGTCGATTATATTCACCTCAGCGGCGGAACTTTTCTGGGATCATCAAGAGGCCACCAGGATGTTGAAAAAATGGTTGATACTCTGGAGATTATGAATATCAATGTGCTTTTTTGTATAGGTGGTGATGGAACTTTGCGAGGGGCACATGCAATTCATAAGGAAATTGAGAAACGGAAATTGAAAATCTGCATTGCCGGCATTCCTAAAACAATTGATAATGATATAAATCTTATTCAAAAATCTTTTGGTTTTGAAACTGCCTTTTCGATTGCTAATAATATAATCAGGAATGCACACAATGAGGCATCCGGTGCATTCAACGGGATTGCCCTGATAAAGCTTATGGGACGTGATTCAGGATTTATTGCAGCCAATGCCGCATTAGCGATCCAGGAAGTAAATTTTGTCCTGATTCCTGAAATTGCTTTTGATCTTTATGGTCAGCATGGATTTCTCCAAATCCTTAAAAAGCGACTTGAGGAAAGACACCATGCTGTTATTGTAGTTGCTGAAGGAGCTGGTCAGGAGTTTTTCGATTGTGCAGATGACAATAAAGATGTTTCCGGGAATATAAAATATAAAGATATTGGGATCTACCTGAAAGATAAAATCTCAGAAGAGTTTAAGAATAAAGGCTTTCCTTATTCAATCAAATACATAGATCCAAGTTATATTATCAGAAGCGCTCCGGCCAATGCAAACGACAGTAAATTCTGCAATCTGCTTGCCCAGAATGCCGTACATGCAGCTCTGTCAGGAAAAACTGATTTTGTTATAGGTTTCTGGAACAACCAGTTCACACTGATGCCGATTGAAATGGTTGTTGCCAAACGTAAAAAAATTGATGTTGAAGATGAATTATGGTGGAATGTCCTCGAGGCAACCGGCCAACCAATAAGCATGAAAAATCCCTGAAATGGTAAAGAACATCATTTTTGACCTTGGAAATGTACTGATCAGTTTCAGGCCTTCGGAATATTTTGATAAGAAAAAGTATCCTGAAACCATAAAGACCACGATTCTGTCAGACATTTTCGGTAGTAAAGAATGGAAAATGCTTGATAAGGGCGAAATCACTACGCCTGAAGCAATAAATTCCATTACAAAAAGATCGACTCTAAATGAGCAGGAAATAGCCTATATTTTCAATTTACGTACCGATATCATATTTCCCCTTGATGAGAACGTCAGGCTTCTTCCTGGATTAAAAAAAAGGGGGTTCAGATTATACTATCTATCAAATTTTCCACTTGATATTATTGATGAGGTAAAAGATGGATACTATTTCTTCAAATATTTCGATGGAGGATTAATTTCAGCTGAAGTAAAATCTTCAAAACCTGAAAACCTGATTTATGAAATTCTCATTGAAAGATATTCTCTCATACCGAACGAGTCTATCTTCGTTGATGATATTGAAATAAATGTCAGAACGGCGGAAGCTATAGGAATGAAAGGGATTTTTACAAATGGGTCGCTGGAAATTTCCAAAGAGATAGAAAAGGCGATAAAAGCTTCTTCCGGTTCTTAAACCCCTTTGCCGCTAAAGGGGCATCTCCCTAAAGGGAATTCTGTTTCGGGAATAAACCCCCTCTGCCCTTCGGGCACCTCCCCCGGCGGGGGAGGAAAATCTGGTTTCTTTATATAAACTGTATCAAGTGAAAGTATTTCTCCTCCTTTGGCGGGAGTTGCCCGCCGACTGGCGGGCGAGGGGGTTTATCGTAATAGCTGATTCTGCTTGTAAAAACTACGTCCAATCGTCCATGTCGACAAAAATATTCAATTCTCGCTGACTTAAGTCATCACATAATTAATCTTAAGCATCACATTATGTAGCACTTAGCATATTTAACAGGAAAATTGTTCCACGTGGAAACTGTAGTTATTTTTTGAAATATCCGGATAAAATTGAGGTTTTTGCAGAGCCAACAAGATTTTCAAGTTCCTCTGATGAGGCATTTTTTATTTTATCAACAGATTCAAAATGTTTAAGCAAAATCTCTTTTGTCTTTGGTCCGATTCCCTTTATCTGATCAAGATCCGATTTTATCATTTCCGAAGAGCGTTTATCACGATGAAAATTTATCCCGAACCTGTGCGCTTCATTTCTTAAATTCTGTATGATTTTAAGACTTATTGAATTTTTATCAAGATATATCGGTACACTATCTCCCGGGAAATAAATTTCCTCAAGTTTTTTTGCAATCCCAATAACTGTGACCTTTTCTCTTAAACCCAATTTATCAATGCTTTTCATGGCCGAGGAGAGCTGACCTTTCCCCCCGTCAATAATAACAAGCTGAGGTGTCTTTTGATTCTCCTCAATCATTCTCCGGTAACGTCTGAAAACTATTTCCTCCATTGAAGAGAAATCATCTGGTCCTGTTACGGTTTTAATGTTAAAATGGCGATACTCATTTTTACTTGGTCGGGCGTTTCTGAATACCACACAGGCCGCAACCGGATTAGTTCCCATAATATTTGAATTATCGAAACACTCAATATGTACCGGCAAGTCAGGCATATGAAGATCATTTTTCAGCTTTTCGAGGTTTTTCCCTGTACGGACCTGTGGAGAATGTTCCATCCTTTTCTTCTTCTGTTCCAGTTTGTAGTAGATTGCATTACGTTCAGCCAGTTCAAGAAGTTTCAGCTTTTCACCTGCTCTGGGAACAGTATATTTTACTTTAGTAAGGAGAATATCCGGCTTAAATGGTAAAATTATTTCCGGAGAATCGCTTGAAAGTCTTTGTCTGATTTCTGTTATGGCAAAACCAAGAATAGATTCCTTTTCTTCATCAATCCTTATCTTAAGCTCAATTGTAAGTGCCTGAATTACAGCTCCTTCTATTACTTTTAGGTAGTTTACATAAGCATTATCCGATTCCTGGGTAATTGCGAATACATCTACATTTCTGATAGTATTGCTTACAATAGTAGACTTGCTTCTGAATCTTGAAAGAATCTCAATTTTCTCCTTAACTGATTGCGCCTCCTCAAAGCGAAGCTCTTCTGAATATCTTAACATTGTCTTCTTCAGATGGTCAATAACTGTTGAAATATTTCCCTTTAAAATGTCTCTTATCTGATCAATATTCTCAAGGTAATCATTTTCAGGCTGTTTCCCTACACATGGCGCTTTGCAGTTTCCCAAATGGTATTCAAGACACACTTTAAATTTTCCGGCCTCAATATTTGATTTTATAAGGTTATGAGTACAGGTTCTTAACTTATATAATTGTCTGATAAAACTTATAAGTGTTTTAACCATCAGACCTGAGGTATACGGACCAAAATAAACTGATCCGTCCCTGACAGGATTCCGGGTACTGAAGACTCTCGGAAATGGTTCATTCTTTATGCATATCCAGGGAAAGGTTTTATCATCCTTCAGAAGTATATTATACCTGGGTTGGTGTTTTTTAATGAGGTTGTTCTCAAGTAATAGCGCATCTGATTCATTGTCTACAACTATATGACGGATATCAGATGTTTTTCTTAGTAGAGCGATTGTCTTTCCTGACTGATTTTTAGAGAAATAGGAGGTTACTCTCTTCTTTAGGTTTTTTGCTTTGCCGACATAGATTATTACACCTGAAGCATCAATAAACTGGTATACTCCGGGATTATCAGGAATAACAGAAAGAATTGACTTAAAATTTACTTCGGCTGCCATCTTATGTTTTCAGAAAATAATCGCAAAGATAACAAATGGATGCTTTGCATATGAACCTTAAACCCCTTTTTAATTCCCCCCACGGGGGGAAAAACACATGATATTTAAGTGTAATTCAGATCAATACCAAACCATTCCCTTCCCGCAGCGGGAGGTGCCCGAAGGACGTTGGGGTTTAAGGATGTAAATAGATTCCTTTTATACGAACAGCGAAACCGGTTCGAATTTCTTAACATCAAATAATCCCCGGTCACCAATTTTCAGATCTGGGATAACGAGTAATGCCATAAAGGACAAAGTCATAAACGGGGCTTTCATTGTACATCCCAGAGAATTCACCAAATGGTTCAGGTTATCATAATCATACGCTATTTCTTCGCATGAACGGGTTGTCATAATACCTCCAATATTCAATTGAAGTGATTCAATTGTTCCTTCATCAGAAACTGCCAACCCTCCTTTTAATCGTACGATTTCATTTATCGAATTTATGATATCCTTATCATTTGTTCCAACAGATATTATATTATGACTATCGTGTGCTATGGAACTGGCAAAAGCTCCTTTTTTTAAGCTAAATCCTTTTATAAATCCAACTGCCGGAGGGGAATCTTTATACCGGTCTTTTACAACAATTTTTAAGATGTCGCTACTTATATCAGGATCTATATATTCTGATACGCCTGAAGATCCATGTATCTCATTTGTAAGCAGCTCTCCTTCCTCTGCAACAATGATCCGTATTTTTCCGTAACTGTTTTTTATCTTTATTTCAGATTCTTCAACCGTACTGCAGTTGAAATTATTAACCGGACTCCCTTCTTTATATTTAAATAAAACCTTTCCCTCTTCAAACACTTTCCTGCCCTTTATCCATGTCTCCTGAACATTCATCGTTGAAAGACTATCTACCAGGATAAAATCTGCATAATCTCCCTCACGTAGAAGTCCGGCATCCAGATTATAATGTATTGAAGGATTTATTGTGGCACTACGAATAACATCGAATGCATTATATCCCTCAGAAATAAGTCCGGCAATTAATTTGTTGATATGCCTTTCCCGGAGCATCTCCGGATGCATGTCATCGCTGCATAACATAATTTCATCAGGATTAGTAACAAATAAATTTTTAAGTGCATTTATATTCTTTGCAGCACTGCCTTCTCTAATTAGAATCTTCATCCCTAAAGAGATCTTTTCTTTTGCTTCTATAAGATTGCTGCATTCATGATCAGTTGAAATACCAGCATCAACATACTTCCTTAGTAATTCCCCTGATAGTCCGGGAGCATGACCATCAATTGGCTTATTCAATGCTTTCGCACAATTAAGCTTACTATGAACCTCCGCATCATCATAGATAACTCCAGGAAAATTCATCATTTCAGATAAGTATTTTATTTCCTGCATCTCGAGAAGCTTTCTTACTTCTTTATGATCAAGCTTAGCTCCATTGGTTTCGAATTCTGTTGCAGGCACACAAGATGGTGCTCCAAAGAAAAAGTTAAGAGGTACTTTCTTTGCATCATTTATCATAAATTCAACACCTTTTATTCCGAGCACATTGGCAATTTCATGTGGATCTGATACCACTCCGCAGGTGCCATGTTTCACAGCAGCCATGGCAAATGCACCTGGAGTAATCATTGAACTTTCAATATGAATATGCGCATCAATCAGACCAGGTAAAATATAAACGTCTGGAGCGAAATTAGTTTTTTCCATACTTTCAATTTTCCCTCCCTTAATACTCATGACTGCCGGATAAATATTCTTATTGTGAATATCTACCAATTGACCAACGACTTTCATAAAATAATATTTTGTTTTATTAAATAATTGTTCCACGTGGAACACTTTATCTCCCCAGATACATTAACAATATATTAATGTCTGATGGAGATACTCCGCTGATTCGACCTGCCTGGCCAATATTTTCAGGTTTGATCCTTTTCAGTTTTTGTCTGCCTTCTGTAGAAATAGAAACTAATTCATCAAATTTAATATCTCCGGGAATTTTTAAGCTTTCAAGTCTTTTAATCTTATCTGCTACAATCTTTTCTCGCTGGATATATCCTTCATATTTAATCTTAATCTCTGCAGATTCTGAAATTTCTTTGAATCTTTTAGAATTAACCGCTTTAAGCTTATTTCCTCCTTTCATTACATTTAATAAAGCTCCGATTTCAACCTGCGGTCGTGAAGCAATTGTAATTGCCTTGACTTTCTGCGTAATCTTATTTGTTTTTAATTTCTCAAGAAATCCGTTAATCTCTTCCGGACTAATGCTGTTTTCATTAAGAAAATCAATAATCTCTTTTATCATCACTTCTTTTTCTTCCAGATGACTTACTCTTTCTCGTTTTGCTGTTCCAATTTCATATGCCTTTCTTGTAAGTCTCTCATCTGCATTATCCTGACGCAAGAGTATTCTGTATTCTGCTCTCGAGGTAAACATCCTGTAAGGTTCGTCAACCCCCTTAGTCACCAGATCATCTATCAATACTCCAATATAAGATTCCTCTCTGCCTAAAATAAAAGCTTCATTTTTTCGCATTTTTAAAACGGAATTTATTCCTGCCATCATACCCTGAGCAGCTGCCTCCTCATAACCTGTTGTCCCGTTAATTTGTCCTGCAAAATAAAGATTACATATAGCTTTAGTTTCGAGCGTATGGGTTAATTGAGTTGGTTGAAAAAAATCATATTCAATAGCATAACCTGGTCTGAACATTTCAACCTTCTCCAATCCTTTTACTTTCCTCAGTGCCTTTAATTGCACTTCCAGCGGAAGACTGCTTGAAAATCCATTAATATAATATTCAACAGTATCTTCTCCTTCCGGTTCAATAAATAATTGATGAGAATCTCTTTCTTTAAAGGTAACTACTTTATCTTCAATACTTGGACAATATCTCGGTCCCCTGCCTTTTATCCTTCCAGTAAAGAGCGGGCTAAATTCAAATCCTTTCCTTATTTCTTCATGTACCTCCTCATTTGTATGAGTAATATAACAACTTCTTTTTTCCAGTAACCTTCCATCTTCTATCAAGTAAGAAAAGGATCTCCTTTCATCATCTCCCTTTTGTTCTGTCATTTCTGAAAAATCAATGGATCTCCCGTCGATTCTTGCACTTGTTCCCGTTTTCATTCTCTCCACTGAAAATCCCAACTCTTTTAATTGTTCACTTAACCCCGTAGAACTCTGATCACCAGATCGTCCGCCTTTTATTTTTGAAAATCCAATATGCATTAAACCATTCAAAAAAGTCCCATTAGTAAGGATTACTGCTGATGATAAAAACCTTGTTCCAAATGCTGTCTCGATTCCTATTACTTTCATTTCATCAATTAAAAGTAATGTTGCCTGCTCCTGCCATATTGAAAGGTTATCTGTTCTTTCCAGAATTTTTCTCCATTCTGATGTAAATTTTTGTCGGTCGCATTGGGCTCTCGGACTCCACATTGCCGGTCCTTTTGATTTGTTAAGCATCCTGAACTGAATCGTACTCCTGTCTGTCACTATTCCGCTCATGCCACCCATCGCGTCAATTTCTCTTATGATTTGTCCCTTTGCAATTCCTCCCATAGCCGGATTACATGACATCTGAGCAAGCTTAGTCATGTCCATAGTAACCAGTAATGTTTTTGCTCCCATTATGGCAGCCGCATGTGCAGCCTCGCAGCCCGCATGACCTCCGCCAACAACAATAATATCATATTGAAAATCCATAATTTTACTCCCTGTTGGATGTTATCCAAAAATCCTCCATTCTTCGCATTTCTCTCCTACCCTTCTCATTTAAATCATCAAATCCTACAAGATGTAAAACACCATGAATTAATACTCGAAATAATTCCATCTCTAAACTAACATTATAGTTCAAAGCATTTTCTTTTACACGTTCCAGGCTTATATATACTTCCCCGTTTATTACATTTTCTTCATTATAATTAAATGTAATAACATCAGTATAGTAATCATGTTCAAGAAACTCTACATTAATTTTCTTTAGCTTTTCATCATTTGTGATTATAAAATTAAGGTCACCTGAAATTTTTTCTTCTTTCTCGATGACCTCCTTAATTATTTTCACAGACTTTCTCCATCCTTTAAGCCTGAAGTTTGTCTCATCATAATATATCCTTATGCTCAAGATAAAATGTCCTTAAAAGTCATTGTAACTGAATTCCCTTTTTTGCTGTATTGAATTTTATCAGCCAGGTGTGACATAAGATAAATCCCTCGCCCGTTAAGTGCTTCTATGTTTTCAGGAGTTGTCGGGTCCGGCACCGTTTCTGGTCTGAATCCCGGACCTTCATCTGTAACAGTAATCTGAAGTTCATTACTTTTATAATCAATTTCTATATCCACAATTTTTTCCGGGTTCGAACGGTTACCATGTAAGATCGCATTATTAACTGCCTCCATTGCAGAAACCAGAATTTTCCCATAATTATCCTGTGAAATACCAATTACCGTAGTAGCTTCATCAATTGCATTTTCAACAATCCTTAAGTTTCCTACTTTAGATTCTATCCTGATCTTTTTATACATAGCTCGTTTACTGCTAAATATTATACTAAAATATTCTTTATTTGTTTCATAAATCTCCTAATTTTTTGAAATCCATGATTCAGGATCAAGTTTTTCTTTTTCCTCAAATATCATAAATTTTAATATCGCTTTATTCCCATTTTCAGTTTCACAAAAAACACTCCCAATTTCTTGTTTTGTTTCAACTTTATCTCCTGATTTAACTTTCAAATCTACAACATTTTGGTAAACTGACAGATATTTACCATGCCGAATAATTACTGTCATATTTGCTCCTGGTATTGAAAACACCTTTGCCACTTCGCCTTTAAAGATGCTCCTAACAGATGTTTTACCCAAGCTTGTGATTTCAATTCCTATATTATTTTCTGTAACATATTTTAATACTGGGTGCTTTTGAATACCAAATTGACTTGTAATAATTCCTTTTTCAACCGGCCAGGGTAATCTACCTTTATTTTCTGCAAAATTTTCTCCTATTAATTTTTGTTCCGGTGTATTATCAGATTTAATTACCTTTTTCCTGTTTTCCTCCATTATTCTTGCAATTTCCTTTTCAATTTTATCAGCAATTCTTTTTTTCTCTTCCAAATCTTTTTGCAGTTGCTTTTCTTTCTTACTTAACGATTTTACCATCGTTTCTTTTCTTTCCTGCTCAGTCTGTAACAAGCTTTTTTGCTGTTCCTCTTTAGATTTCAAATCTGAAATTCTTGATAAGTCATTTTGCAATCTATCCTTTGTAGTTTGGATCTCATCTTTTAAATCCAGAATTATTTCAGATTCTCTTCTTCTGAATTTAGTGATCTGTTGCAAATACTTTAATCTTTTATATCCCTGATTAAAATCTTTAGCCGAAAGAATATAAATCAGTTCCGGATTTTCTTTTTGTGATTTATATGAATTAATAACTGCGCGTGTATAATCATTTTTCAATCCTACCAGGTCATTCTCCATCATAGTAATTGCAAGTGTATTCAGATCAATTCTTTCTGACAATAAATTAATCTCATCGCGCATTCCTCTTATAACTGCTTCTCTTAAATTTAACTTATTACCGATAATCTTTACTGCATTCATGCTTTCCTCCCTTTTCTTTGCAGTAGATTTTAGCATATTATCCACATATTTAATCTCATCCAGTGTTGCATTTCTTTTTTCCTCGAGTTCAGCTTTTGTCTGGGCACATAAACATGTAGCTAAAAACCAGAACAAAAGATTTGTAAGCAACAAATATTTCATAAAAGCTCAATTAATTCATAACCCTTTCCGGGAATAAATTTTACAGTTCCTTTCCACGGAAACTCCACTTTTAAAATTCTAACCTTAATATTTGTATTATATTGAGAATCTTCTATTTCCACTATTTTAGGAATTAATATATCTCCAATATTGAAAAAATTATTATATTTAATTCTAATATCCTGCTGAACAAAATTGTTCATTTGATTAACTAAAACTACTTTTCTCTTCTGGCAATCAATATCATAATTCAATTTTACACCATTAACAATACAATTTATGTTAAATTTTCCTTCAGTACACTTTTCCGCATCATCTTCATAATTTTTATCTAAAACTATGTCCCCAAAAATTAAAGGTAAACAACTCTGTGTAAGGCCATAGTTCTTTTTCAAATAAACTGCTGTGCCAAAATACATTTTTTTGTTTATCCGGTCATTTACAAGTATTGTATCTTTTGAGATGAAAATTCTTGCTCCTTCTATTCCTGATCTGCTTTTCAAACTAATAAGGTATTTATCGGGATATTCAAATTTTACATTTCCAATAAATTTTTCTTTCCCTATATCTGTAATAACCTCAATTTCAACTTTTTGGATAAAAAAACTACTGTCAGTAAGATTTTGGTTCTTAACACTTTCAATAAAATTCCCTGAAAGTAATTTGTTTGAATTTCCCGATACTTTTTTACCAATGTTTTTAGTTACAGAACAACTCCCTATAAATATCCCAAAAATTAATATTAAAATTATTTTCCGCAATTTTCAATTTCTTTTAGCAATCCCGATTTTTTACTATCTATTTTAAGAGCTATGTTCCAATTGTCAATAGCCTCCTTGCATTTCTTTTGTTTCCTTAAAATATAACCATAATGCTCATACCACACTGCATCACTCTTGTCACCACTGCTTATGATGGATTCCATTACCTGTGCAGCTTCCTTTAGTTTTCCTCTTTTATAGAGCACCCATCCATAAGTATCAAGAAAAGTAGTATTTCCCTTTTCTTTATCAATAACCTTTTTCGCCATCTCTTCTGCTTCTTTTAGCTTAGTATTTTGCTCAGCAAGATAATATGCGTAGTTATTTATAACGGTAAGGTCATTATTATCGGTTTTCAAAGCTGTTTCGAATGTCTCAAATGCTTTCGAGTATTCCTTCATCCGGTAATAGACATCTGCCCGCATAGTAAGTACCTGAACTATAGATTCTTTATTTTCAGCTGCTAAGATTTCCGCTTTTTTCAATTCTTCCAAAGCAATTGAAAATTTTCCAGTCTCCAATGCAGCATTAGCATATAATAATTTCGCCGGGAATGAAGTGTTGAACCTTGTCGCACATTCCTCTCCCCTTTTCAACAGGTTATCATAATCCTTCAATTGAAGATAAACTAAAAGCACCTTCTCCCATGCGTAATAATTATCAGGATTTGTTTTGATAATTTCTTCAAGGCGAATTGATGCATCAGCTAATTTGTTTTGTTTTATCATCAGTTCCGGACGTAGCAGCGGGATAACATTATCATCATTAAAATTTGCTTCTAAAACCATCAATGATATAGTTAACTTTTCTCCCCAGTCATTACTCAGGTCCGGTATTTCAATAAGTCTGGCCATTAAAGAGATTTTGCTCTCACGTTCCACTTTGCTGTTAAGAATTACCGTACTCAGAAGTTTAAATAAATCAGTATAATTTTTTTCTTCAATCAGGAAGTCACAAAGAGATAGCTGAATCTGAGGATTGTCAGGATTTCTTTCTAATAGCTCATTATACACCTCCATGGCTTTTTGATTCTCTCCTTTTCCCCTGTATATATCTGCCAGAACACCATTGTATAATATTTCATCGGGGTATTCTTTGAGCAACGACAATGTTTTAATCATTGCGTCATCATACTTTTCTTCCGACATCAGGTTTTTTATTGAAGACAATGTTGATGTTTCATTAATTCCATACTTTTTATCAAAAGCTTCAAATATTGAATTTGCCTTATCAAAATTCTTTTCCTCTGAGTACAGGTTTCCAAGAGTCAACTGAAGATTTTCTTTTTCAGGGAAATATTTTACAGCTTTCTCATAAAAAATTATAGCACTGTCAATATTCTTTTCCTGATAGTATAAGCTTGCCAGCATTGTCAGATACCAGATATTTTCCTGGTCGATTGACAATGCCTTCGAAACATATTGCTTTCCGTTTTTATTATCTCCGTTTGCAATCACAATTTGAGCCATTTGATAATATGCCGCATCACTTTTGGGATTAATTTTAACGCATTGTTCCAGGTATTTCAGTGCATCTCCGTTATTTCCCATTAATTTTTGTTTAAGTGCTTCGACATAAACCTCATTAAAGGCAGCAGCATCATATTCTTTCTTAGCTTTTCCTGTAACTCCCGAGGGCATCAAAGTTTTGGTACAAGAAGAAAAGTTTAAAATAGAAAGAGCTAAAAGAATGTAATAATACTTATATGATTTCATAATTATTTTTTACCTGTATGTCCAAACCCACCACTTCCTCTTTCGGAGTCAAAAAGAATCTCAACGCTATCCCATTCAGCTTTTTTTCGTTTTGCGATAACCATCTGGCAAATTCTTTCTCCATCCTCTATAACGAAATTTTCATTTGATAAGTTCACGAGAATAATACAAACTTCTCCACGATAATCGGCATCGATTGTTCCCGGTGAATTAATAATTGTAATTCCTTTCTTAATGGCAAGACCACTTCTCGGCCTTATTTGCGCTTCATAGCCGACTGGTATTTCAAGGAACAAGCCTGTTGGAACCATAATTCTTTCCATCGGTTTTAAAATAATCTCATTCTCTAAATTAGCCCTCAAATCCATCCCTGCGGCTGCTTCAATAGAATATTCAGGTAACTTATGCTTTGATTTGTTTATTACTTTAATTTTCATCTTATAAACTCGGAAAAATTATTCAGAAACTAAATGACAAATATACTGCTAATGCCTTTACCAATATATTTCTGCAAGTGTTTTGCTGAAAATAATATAATTTGAAAACCAATATTTTCTTGTATCGTCCAAAGTTAAATATCTTTGCAATCACAATTACAGAACATTATTAACCAATTTCCAAGTTCCATGAATCTCTATTTTAGAAAGTCAGTTTTCCTTATTTTTCTTCTCTTCACTATATCCTGTAACGATCCCGGAGGGAATGAGAATACATTTATTTCAATTAAAACAACATTTGGAGAAATTAAGATAAAGCTATATGACGGAACTCCCATTCATCGTGATAATTTCATCCGATTAGTAAATTCAGGATTTTATGATGGTATCTCTTTTCATCGTATAATTAAAAATTTCATGATTCAGGCAGGTGATCCGGCTACAAAATCCGGACCTAAAAAAAATCTGCCTGACTCTCTAAAAACTTATACTATTCCAGCCGAATTCAATACTCAATATTTTCACAAGAGAGGAGCACTGGCTGCTGCCCGTCAGGCCAATGATGTGAATCCTGAAATGAGATCTTCAGGTACTCAGTTTTACATTGTTCAGGGAGTTAAATTAAGTGATGATGAACTGAATCAGGCAGAACAACGTATTAACAGTAATACGAAGCAAAGTCGTTTTACCGGTTTTTTAAAAGAAACAACTGATAGTATCAGATTAGCAGGAAAAACTATGACAGATGCTGAAATCCAGGAAATTGCCTCTGTTAAAATGTTTCAATATCTAACTGCATATAAAAACTATAAAATCTCCGATGAACAGAGAAATACTTATAAAACCGTCGGGGGCACTCCACGTTTGGACGGAACCTATACTGTATTTGGTGAAGTTATTGAAGGTCTGGATATTATTGATAAAATTGCCGATGTTCAGACTGACAGTAATGATAAGCCTGTAAAGGATATAAAAATAATTAAAATAAAAATTACAAGAAATTGACTTTGATTTAAAACCTCTTTCAATGCTTCAAAAAATTACAGATCTGCTAAGCGAGGTTTCTGCTTTTTCGGTAAAGAATCCTGAAGAACTGGAATCATTCCGTTTGAAATTCCTTAGCAAAAAAGGTATACTTTCTGATCTATTTGAGGATTTCAAGAATGTTCCTGCTTCCGGGAAAAAAGAGATTGGCCAAAAGCTGAATCTGTTAAAACAGAATGCACTCGAAAAATATAATGCTCTTAAAACGGAACTCTTAAACCAGGAAGAAAAAACTGATGGTACGGATCTTACAAAGCCTTCGTTCCCATATTCTATTGGATCCCGTCATCCTATTTCTATAGTAAGAAATGAGCTAATTGATATATTCACACGGATAGGATTCACCGTTTCTGAGGGACCAGAAATTGAAGATGACGATCATGTTTTTACAAAACTTAATTTTGCTTCTGAGCATCCGGCCAGAGATATGCAGGATACTTTTTATATATCAAGGATATCTTCAGAAGACTCTAGTCCTGAGGATATTCTCCTTCGTACTCATACATCATCAGTACAAGTAAGGGTTATGCAAAATCAAAAACCTCCTATCCGGACCATCTCACCAGGAAGAGTTTTCCGTAATGAGGCTATTTCAGCAAGGGCTCATTGTATTTTTCATCAGGTTGAGGGTTTATATATTGATGAAAATGTATCTTTTGCAGATCTAAGACAGACTCTGCTTTTTTTCGCAAGAGAGATGTTCGGAAAAGACACTGACATCAGGTTAAGACCATCATATTTCCCTTTCACTGAGCCTTCTGCAGAAATGGATGTCAGTTGTAAGATCTGTGGCGGAAAAGGCTGTAATGTTTGTAAACATACCGGCTGGCTTGAAATTTTAGGTTGCGGTATGGTACATCCGAATGTTCTTGAGGCCTGCGACATTGACAGTAAAAAATATACCGGTTTTGCTTTTGGAATGGGTATTGAACGGGCAGCTATGCTTAAATACGGAGTTAATGATCTGCGCCTCTATTTTGAAAATGATCTGCGATTTTTGGATCAGTTTAAGAGCGCCTATTAACTAATTTGAACTTTTAAATAACGCTAGTGTTAATCTTTGTACTATAATTCACGAGACGATATGAAACAGCAAGAAATTCACGTCCCGCTTTGTGACAGTTGCTCGCTTGAATCAGGGTCGATTTTCAAGTATCTTACTCCTGACGAAGTTGAGGCTCTTAATTTTGAAAAAGATTTCCGTCAATATAAACGCGGGGACATTCTTTATCAGGAGGGTAACAGGATAAGCGGGTTTTTCTGTGTTAACAGTGGAATAATTAAAGTATTCAAAACAGGATTTGATGGAAAAGAACAGATAATCCGCTTTGCGAAGAAAGGAGATATTATTGCATACCGCAGTGTTCTTAGCAATGAGCTTGCATGCACGTCTGCAAAGGTTATCGAAGATTGCCAGGTGTGTTTCATTCCTTCAGAAATTCTTATATCGTTTATTAAAACCAATCCTGCATACGCTCTGGAATTGCTTAAACTTGCATGCCATGAATTAGGTGAAGCTAATTCATTTATTACGGATATTGCTCAGAAAACTGTCAGGGAGCGACTAGCAGAGGTTCTTCTTTTCCTGGTAAATGATTTTGGACTAGATGATGAGTATTTTCTTAATATCTCTCTTACACGTGAAGAGATGGCCAACATTGTAGGTACCGCAACAGAATCAGTTATCAGATTATTATCGGAGTTTAAATCAGATAAACTGGTTGAATTAAACGGAAGAAAAATCAAGATTTTAAACACTAAGGGTCTGGAAAAGATCAGCAATGTTTTTAATTAATTAATTCAAAACAGCTTACCCGGCATATTTTGCCCGAATTGTTTTCCAAGATGTTTATAGGCATGTTCTGTGGCTTCACGGCCCCTTGGAGTTCTTTTAAGATATCCTTCCTTTATTAGAAAGGGCTCATAGACCTCCTCAATTGTTCCGCTTTCTTCACCTACTGCTGTAGAGATTGTATTTAACCCAACAGGTCCTCCACTGAATTTGTCAATTATTACAGAAAGAATTCTGTTATCCATTTCATCGAGACCATGTTGATCAATATTCAGAGCTTTGAGGCTATATTTTGTTATATCGAGATCAATTTCTCCTGAACCCTTTACCTGGGCAAAATCTCTGATTCTCCTCAGCAATGCATTAGCTATTCTTGGAGTGCCCCTGCTTCTTCTGGCAATTTCAACTGCTGCTTCTTCATCTATTCTGACATTCAGTATACCGGCCGATCTTTTAACAATGCCTGTAAGTATTTCATGATCATAATATTCAAGATGGAACTTAATCCCAAACCGTGCCCTTAACGGACTTGTAAGAAGACCTGAACGGGTTGTTGCACCTATCAGGGTGAAGTTATTAAGTGTTAACTGGACACTTCTTGCACTTGGTCCCTTGTCAATCATAATATCGATCTGAAAATCTTCCATCGCAGAATAGAGATATTCTTCCACAACCGGACTCAGACGGTGAATTTCATCTATAAAAAGTACATCTCCTTCCTGCAGGTTTGTGAGTAATCCTGCCAGATCACCAGGTTTATCCAGGACGGGGCCGGATGTAACCCGAAGGTTAACCTGTAATTCATTGGCAATTATGGTGGCAAGTGTTGTTTTTCCCAATCCTGGCGGCCCATGCAAAAGGACATGATCGAGAGATTCTCTTCTCTGCTTTGCAGCAGTTACAAATACAATAAGGTTTTCAATTACCTGTTTTTGTCCCTTAAAATCGCTGAAACTTAATGGCCGTAATTGTTTCTCGAATTCCTTATCGTTTGGTGTGATAATATCTTTTCTGATGTTAATATTTTCTTCCATAAAGCAAAGTAACTATTTTATCAGCTTTGTTTCACCTTCAGGAAGCTTAATTCTAACACCATTAATACTTACCTCCACATCATCCCTGTATAATATTACGATAAATGGAATTCCTTCGTCATTAAATTTTTTCCAGGTTTTTTGTCTGATACCCATCTCAAAGTACTGTTCCTCCTTCGTTTTACCATTCTCATAATAATAAATTTGTTGCCCGTCGGGATTGCCCTGAATAAAATTTCCTTTGAATTTCAGTTTTCCGTTGTCATAGTAAGATTTCCAGGCACCATCTTTTAATCCGGTAATATATTTTCCTTCTTCACTGAGGTCCCCTATCTTATATTTCCAGGGTCCATTTTTCTCCCCGTCAGAGTACTGACCCTGAGCAATAATATCTCCAGTTTCAGAGTATTCGGTAGATGATCCGTCACGCTGCCCCTGGAAGTATTCTTCCTGTTTCAACAGTGACCCGTTATCATAATACCAGTTCCATAATCCATCCGGACGTCCATTGTTATAAGAACCGGTCTGCTCAACTTTTTCTGATATATTGTAGAACTTCCATTGGCCTGATCGTCTGTTATCAGTAAACTGACCTTCTGCCTGTACTTTTCCATCGGAATAGAGATCTTTCCACTTTCCATTCCGGTTTCCCGATTCGTCAACTATACCTTCGGAGAGAAGCAATCCGTTATCATTGTATATAAAAGCATTGGTAACCTTTCCATCTTTTCCGAATTCTCTGTGAACCCCAACAGGAATTTTATTACGGTAGGGTCCGCTATAGATCAATTTACCATCCTGATCATGCTTATCTACTATTTCAATATCCGGTTCATCCTCTACCCTTGATTTCACTATCGCTCCATTATCATAGAGCATTGTAAGAACAAGCTTTCCCCGGATATCATATTCTTTATAATAACCATGGAAGAGGTCATCTTTAAAAGTTTTTTCAGATTTGATTCCGCCGTTTGGATAGAATTCTTTCCAGTCACCTTGCTTTAAACCATTTTTGTCGGTCCTGTTTATTCTTTCCCTGCTGACAAGAAAATCATTATTATATTCCAGCAGCGTAATAATATTTCCTTCTTTATCATACTCTTTTGAAAGACCCTCTTTTTTCCCGCTGTTATAAGTGAAAGTCTGTTGCATTTTTCCATCGGGGAAATAGATAAATGCCGTACCCTCTTTTCTGTCGGCTGCAAAAAGCTCTTTTGACCAGATATAGACTCCCCTCGATGGATCCTTATTGTATTTAAAATACCACCCATTCTTTTTTCCATAGAGGTAGTTTATTTTTTCTGTTGTATCTCCGGCCTGATCATAAAACAGCCATATACTATCAAGAAGATAATTTGTTCTTCTTCCTTCAGATTTCTTAATCCCAGTAACATAATAACTTTTCCAGAATCCTTCCGGTCTTCCGTTTTTAATCAAACCTTCACTTGAGACAGCTCCATTTGGATATTTAAATATCTGATAACCATCCTTTACAGTCCCATTTTCCTGTGCAGAACTTATTTTAAGGATTAAAACAAAAAACATCAAAATAACAATTCTTTTCATAATTTAAAGACCAAGTTTTTCAGATATTTCCATCATTCTTTTTATGGGCTTTTGTGCTCTTATAAGGATTTTATTATCAATAATAATTTCGGGTTTTTCGTTTTTAAGGCAATTTAGTATTTTTTCTATAGTTATAAGTTTCATAAAACTACACTCACTACATCCGCAGGTAGAATCTCTGGGTGGGGCAGGAATATAAGTCTTATCCGGGTTTTCTTTTTTCATCTGATGAATAATGCCGGCTTCAGTTGCTACAATATAACAATTCCCTTTGTCTATCTTTGTGAATTGCAGTAACGAGGAGGTCGAACCTATAAAATCTGCTACCAGTCTTACAGGCAGTTCACATTCAGGATGAACAATTATTTTTGCATCGGGATTTTCTTTTTTCAATTTCAGAATTGCTTCCAGGGAAAACTCTTCATGAACATGACATGTTCCGTTCCATATTACCATGTCACGTCCTGTTTTATTTATGATATAGTTTCCCAGGTTACGGTCGGGGGCAAATATTATTTTTTCTTCAGGAGGAAGGTATTCCACTATCTGAACTGCATTGGATGAGGTACATATTATATCTGATAATGCTTTTATTTCTGCCGTTGTGTTAACATATGAAATAACTGTTCTTCCGGGGTATTCCTTTAAAAATATCTCGAAATCCACTGCTTTACACGAGTTTGCAAGAGAACAACCTGCATTTAAATCAGGAAGAAGGACTTTCTTTTCTGGAGCCAGTATTTTAGCTGTTTCGGCCATAAATTTAACTCCTGCAAAAATTATTATGTCAGCGGAATTTGAAGCAGCTTTTTGAGAAAGTGCGAGACTGTCTCCAACAAAATCAGCAATATCCTGAATATCTCCGGTTTGGTAATAGTGAGCAAGAATGATTGCATTTTTTTCTGCTTTCAGTCTTTTTATTTCCAATATATTTTGTTCTGTTGATTGCATTTTCATTTTGTGATAGAATTGGTATCAATCTGTCTGTAAACTTAAACAATATTCTAATATCGAATTTCTAATGGTCAAGCTAATGCACTTTAATTAACAGTATAATATTTTTATATATTAATATTAAATTTATTTATGATAATGATAATATCCTGTTAATAGTGTTGATATAATATTCAGATTTTTATTGTATTTTTTATCATTACCAGTGTGCTAACATTTTTTCAACAGTTCAAAAAGCATACCGTTTTTGAATATCAGCTCATTAGTAAACTAATTAACAACTGTTAAGATATGTTTGTTAATACTGAAATAATATTAAATGTAAAGTTTTTAAGGTTTATTTAAAGTTCATATTTTGATTTTATTTTCTTATAACTTAATTCAATCAGGTCGACAGTACCTCTAAACTTTTAAATTGGTTGATAAAACATGATATTATAATTATTTATTGGCAATTATTTACATGTTATGAACAATTTGATTATGAAACCCCTTTGCAGCTACGCGGCGTATCCCCGAGGGGGGAGATAATTCTCTGATATTTAGTTGAATCACACAAGAAAGTAGAGGAATTTTCCCCCCACCTTGTTGGGAATGAAAAGGGGTTAAATCCCCGAAGAAAATCTTCTAATTAAACATTCACCTTATTCTTTTGTTATTTTATTGTGTAAAGGTTTTGAAGTTGAAGATATAGAGATACTTTTTTCTTTTAATAAAGCAAATGTATTAATTTGCGGACTCTTTGCAGAAAATAAATTAAAAGCCGGAAAGTTGAAAAACAAAAAAATTGCAATAACGTCAGATCATGCTGGATTTTACCTTAAAGAAAAATTGTTAACTTATCTTATTAAGGAAAAGTATGATGTTAGAGATTTCGGATGTTCCTCCGCTGAGGCAGTTGATTATCCCGATTTTGGTCATCCTCTGGCAAACGCTGTTAATGCAGGTGATTTTGAACTGGGGATATCGATATGCGGGACCGGCAATGGTATAAATATGGTTGTAAATAAACATCCCGGAATAAGAGCAGCTCTATGCTGGAACGAAGAGATAAGTCGTTTGTCACGGTCCCATAATGATGCAAATATTCTTGCATTGCCCGGTTGGTTTATTTCGGAATCAGAAGCCTATCTGATTACCAAAACATTTCTGACCACTTCTTTTGAGGGTGGCCGGCACGCAAGAAGAGTTGGGAAGATCTCATTAAAAATGTATTAATATGCTTTCAAATTCTTGCAGATACGGTATAAGGGCAGTCATTTATCTGGCTAGTCAACCATTATCAAACGGCAAAACCGGAATAAAAAAAATCAGTAGTGATCTTGATCTGCCGACACCTTTTCTTGCAAAAATTCTTCAGCAGCTGGCAAAACAAAAAATTCTCAGTTCCTCAAAAGGACCTCACGGAGGTTTTTCTTTATTAAGAGATCCAAAGAAGATAACCTTGCTTGACATTGTAAATACTATTGACGGGTACGATATTTTCACTAATTGTATAATGCATAATGGCTCGTGCCATGGAGTGGAAATGGAAGGGAAGCATTGTCCTCTTCACAAGGATTATGAGAAATCAAGGAGAGAACTTATTAAACTATTCAGTAACAGGACGATTCATGAACTGGTTATTAAATCGAAGAATCCGGAATTAATAACTATCTGATTATCTCTTTTTTTACTGGTTTAATCCAGAGCCATAACAGAATTGATGCAAGAACACCGACACTGTTCGCAAGAGCATCATAAACGCTTCCGGTTCTGGTCAGAGTAAGTGTCGCCTGCAGAATTTCCATTAAGATGCCATAGAATATAGGAATCAGGCCTGTGAGGAATAAATGATAAGTATTTTTTATTGTTTTCCTGTTTTCCAGTATAATTACCGACATCAGGCCAAAATACATTATAAAATGAACAACTTTATCGAAGTTTGGGATATTAACTAATGGGATTTTATCGAAAGTATGAGAGTTGGCCAGGCTTAGATACATTATAATCAGAGCTGCCAGAATTGAGAATATATTCTTCTTTACCATTTTTATTATTTATTGCAAATCTAGTGAATATCTCCCAAAGGCGCAATGGTGCAATGGTTGAATCAGGACAATAAGATATCCAGACTTAAGGAAGATGGAATAACATATCCTTTGTGTAACTTTGTGTCCTGGTGAATTCATGCCAACAAAACTATTTAGAATGAATGCGTTGTTGAATATTTAAGAGATGGCAGGGATATATATACACATACCATTTTGTAAAAAACTCTGTTTTTACTGTGATTTTTATCACGTGATTTCGGTAGATAATAATTCTTCTTTTATTGATGCACTTCTAAAGGAAGCTTCATTAAGGAAGGATTATCTTGTGAATGAAACAATCTCAACTATATATCTTGGCGGTGGCACTCCGTCGGTGTTTTCAATTCAGGATCTGGGAACAATACTGAATCATATACACAAACTATTCAGATTAGCTGAAGATTGTGAGATAACAATCGAACTTAACCCTGATGACGTTAAGCCAGCTTATTTGGAAAGTCTGAAGAATCTAAATATAAACAGAATCAGTTTGGGGATTCAGTCGTGGAGGGATTCAGATCTCAAAATGCTCAACAGGCGGCACGACTCAGCTCAGGCTGTTATTGCACTTAAAGATACGTTGAATGCAGGATTCAAAAACGTAACTATTGATTTGATCTATGGAATTCCGGGAATGAGTCTGAAGGAATGGGAATCAAATCTTGATTTTTCCTTTTCCTTTGACATTAAGCACTTGTCAGCATATCACCTGACAATTGAACCGGGAACAGTCTTCGGGAAAATGCTGGAGAAAGGAACGATTTCAGAAATTGATGAAAATGACAGTGCCGCACAGTTTAATATTCTTATTGAAAAAGCTGAATCTGAAGGATTTATCCAGTATGAGATTTCAAATTTCGGCAAGCCGGGTTATTTCTCCATCCACAATTCAAATTACTGGAAACAAGTTAGTTACATTGGACTCGGACCATCTGCTCACTCCTTTAATGGCTATTCGCGGCAGTGGAATATCCGCGATCTTAAAGGTTATATAAAAGCAATTAAATCCCGGAAATCTTTTTTTGAAAGCGAAGAACTTGACGCAAAGACTCGCTTTAATGAATATATTATGACATCCCTGAGAACAATGTGGGGAATTGATCTTGAATATGTTGAAGGAATGTTTGAAAAGGAAGGATACGATTATATTGTTAATCTTGCAGGGAAATTCAGAAATTATGGCCTGATGAAACTGGAAAAAAATTCCCTGGTTCTTACAAACCAGGGAAAGTTGATATCGGACAATATTATATCTGAATTTATGATGCCGGGTGACGACTAGTTACTTTTTAGAAAGCATAAAATTTGTACGTCCAATAATATTATCTTCAAGGTAAAGTTCTACACTATAGTTCCCGATAATAAAATCACCTTTATTGTCCATGTAGATGCACACCTCAATATCCTGATTCAGATAATCTACCTGTCGGTTGGCAGAATAGATTATTTTATTGCCTTTATATTCAAAAAGGTTATCAGGACTACTTGTTACAACCAACGAGTCGGGTCTTATAACTCTCATATATACATCTTTTTGTCCGGGTTTAGCCAATGGATTTTCACGCAGAGTGAAACATATTCTGAGTTTATCGAGGAGATTAATCCTTGTGGTTTCTTTTCTTTTCTTATTCAGAGAGACAGCAACAATATCCTTAGCCTGAATAACAGAAGCAACCTCAACTTTGGTGCTTAGTTCTTCCTTTACTTTTGACAGTTCGGTGTTTGTATTCCTAACTTGTGTGATTTGCTGCTTTATTTCACTATTTTCTGAAACAAGTATTTTGTTTCTTGTATTAAGAGAATCGATCTGAACAATGTAACTTTTCATTATTTCTCTCATAGTTGTGATCTCGCTCTTATACCTTTTTATAAGCTGGACGTTAGATGCATTAATAGATAATAGCTGGACAATCTTATTTTTCTGCTTTTGCAAGCCGGCATTCAGGGTATCATTGTTTGTTTTCAGAGTATCATATGCAACTACCATATGCCTTAATTCATTGGCCAGGGAGTCTTTTTCCTGGGTCAGGGCAGTTTCCATTTCAATCATTTTGTTCTTCTTATCGAAATACATATAAATAAGAAAAACCAGTGCTACGCCCAGGATAATTGATGTGACAATCATTCCAACCGGAGTGCTTTTTTTTGGTCCCTGTTGAGTTGGGATACTACTGTTTAAATCTGTCATTTATCTAGTTGTGTTTAAAGGGTTCATTACAAAATTAATAATATCCTTATACTTTTTCAAATTTATAATATAAACATAAGATAATAGTTTTTGTTATATTGTTTAAAGATTCAGTTGATAGGCAGATCATCATGAAAATTATTTTTTCCAAACCAAGTTATTATTAGAACTATGAAATACGTTGGTGCACATGTGAGCGCTTCAGGAGGAGTAGAAAACGCTCCGGTAAATGCAAATGCAATAGGAGCAAGGGCATTTGCCCTCTTCACAAAGAACCAGAGACAATGGTTTTCTAATCCATTATCGTTGGCGAGTATTAAAGCATTTCGTGAGAATTGTGAGAAGTTTGACTATAAACCATTTCAGATTTTGCCGCACGACAGCTACCTGATAAATCTGGGGCATCCCGAGATGGAGCAATTGGAAAAATCGAGAGCTTCTTTCCTGGATGAAATGCAGCGATGTGAACAATTGGGTCTCGACAGGCTGAATTTCCACCCCGGAAGTCACCTGAAGACGATCAGTGAGGAAGAGTGCCTCAGACGCATCGCAGAATCTATAAACATTGTGCTTGATAAAACAAAAGGTGTTACTGCCGTAATAGAGAATACTGCAGGCCAGGGTACAAATATGGGACATAAATTCGAGCAGATCAGGTTCATTATAGACAATGTTGAAGATAAATCAAGGGTAGGAGTTTGTATTGATACCTGTCACGCCTTTACCTCAGGATATAATATTAAATCGCCGGAAGGCTATGCGGAAACATTCAACATGTTTGATAAAATTATTGGGTTTAAATACCTCCGTGGAATGCATATTAATGATTCAAAGAAGGAATTGGCTACAAGAGTTGACAGGCATGATAATATAGGAAAAGGGTTCCTTGGGGTGGATGTTTTCAGAATGTTAATGAATGACAGGAGATTGGATAATATACCTCTGATTCTTGAAACTCCTGAAGAATCTTTGTGGGAAGCTGAAATTAAGAATCTTTATTCGATGATTAAAAAGTAAAGACTTTAATTACACAGAGTTATACAAGCTTCAGGCCAAGTAGGATGTCGATATCAATTTCTTTCAGCTTTTCATTTGTTGAATAATAGCCTATTTCAAATAGCTCTTGTGCTTTTTCAGGATCAAGAATTTTGTAATTTCTTAGCTCAAGGGGCGCAATAAAAAGATCAAACATCTTTGCTTTTTCAGAAATCTCTTTCGTCATACTGAGCATAAATGTTCTCTCTGCAATATTTATTAGTCCGCTGATTTTTTCCATATAACCTACCGGATTTACAAAAGATCCGATAAGTATCCTGCATTTATTTTTTATTGGGCTGATTGGAAGATTATCAAGAACCCCGCCATCAACAAAGGAGATATTATCGATTTTTACAGGTTGAAAAAGAACCGGGATACTTGCTGATGCGATAACCGGATCATATAAATCTCCTTCGGAAAAATAAACTGCTTTTCCGTTATTCAGATCAGTTGCAGTAACATATAATGGGATTTTAAGATCTTTAAATTTTTTTGAGTGTAAGCTTGTCTTCAGCATTTTAATTATTCCGTTAATCTGAAGCAAACCCTCCCTTGGTAAAGCCGGACGCATAAAATCAAGCCGGCTTCCAATGTTCATCAACTTAAGGATCTCCTTCGGAGAATGACCATCGGCGTATAAAACACCAATAATTGCTCCGGCGCTGGTTCCTGATATTACATCTGGAAAAATTCCTGACTCATTTAATGCCTGGATTACTCCGAGATGCGCGAATCCTCTTGCCCCGCCGCCACTTAAAACCAGACCGATATTATATTGTTTAACTGACATAAATTTTTTTTTATCAAAGTTCTATCCTTTCAGGAAATCAAACAGCAATTTAAAATTTAGAAAAGTAACAATTCCCGCTATAACAGATAAGAGTCCAATAAGAAACCGGCTGTTGGCATATTTACCCATAACCTTTTTTGATGAAGTTAAGTATAGTTGTATGGCTATAGTAAACGGAAGCTGAACACTAAGAAATACCTGTGACAAGATAAGGCCTTTAAACGGGTTTCCTATAAAAAAGATCAATAATAAAGCCCCTGCAAGAGAAATAATAATTCCAACCCTGGAATGGTTGTCCCTGACATTATAAGGCTCTTTATACATTCCTGAAACTATTGATCCTCCTGCCATTCCGGAGGTTATAGTTGAAGCTATTCCGGCGAACAGAAGAGACACGGCAAATACAATTGAGGCATTGGATCCAAGCAGCGGTTCAAGAAGTTTTTTTGCCTGTTGAAGCTCATCAACTTTCCGGCCATTTGTAAAAAAGGTTGCAGCAGCCAGAAGTATCATTGCGCTGTTGATTGCCCAACCAATTATCATTGAAAACAGTGTATCTGCAAATTCAAACCTGAGTTGTTTTTTGATGATCTTTTCATCCTGAAGGTTCCACTGGCGGCTTTGAATAATTTCCGAATGAAGAAAAAGATTATGAGGCATAACAACAGCACCCAGAACACTCATTATCAGCAGTATAGAACCTTCCGGAAAAGAAGGTTTAACCCATGATATACCTGCCTGTATCCAATCAACTTTAACCAGGAATAATTCATATAAAAATGAAAGTCCGATAACAGAAACAAATCCGATGATCCACCTTTCAATTTTATTATAGGAATTTGAAAACAGCATTATCATTACAAAGACGGTCACAAGGATAGCACCAATTTTTATCGGAACATCAAAGAGCATATTTAAAGCAATTGCTCCGCCCAGGATCTCTGCAAGTGAAGTAGAGACTGAAGCTAAAACAGCAAATGATAAAACAGACTTTGAAACCCATGGCTTTAAATATATTGTTGCAGCCTCTGACAAACATAGACCGGTTGCAATTCCCAGATGAGCAACGTTATGCTGAAGAACTATCAGCATGATTGTAGATAGTGATACAACCCATAATAATGTGTAGCCGAATTCTGATCCTGTAGCAATATTTGCGGCCCAGTTACCCGGATCGATGAATCCAACAGTTACAAGCAAGCCCGGACCAATATATTTGAAAATATCAAGGGCCCCGAATGTGGGTTTGTGATCCTTTCTTTTCAGGTCCCTGAAAAATCCGAAAACGTTAAATAAATTCTTAATATTCAACATATTGGATAAAATCCATTCTTAATTGACAAGTTTTCCGGCAGCGCTATAAATATTAACAAATATAAACAATGATAGCGATAATTAATTTATTTTTCCCTCCCATCTCAAATAACCTCCGGCGTGGTGGAAACCGAAGAAAATCAATAAATTTGACCAACGATTCATGGTAATCATTAATATTAGAAAGAACAGGTATGCAATTTTTACTGTTAGCTTATGACGGAACTGATCCTGAAGCGCCACAACGCAGATTAAAAGTCAGGGAGGAGCATCTTATGAAAATAAGTGTGCTTAAGAAAGCTGGTGAATTTTTATTTGGCGGAGCAATTCTTGATGAGAGTGGAAAAATGATAGGATCCATGATTGTCTATGATTTTCCCGACCAGGAGTCACTGGAAGAAAGATTAAAAGATGAACCCTACCTTACAGGTGGAGTCTGGAAAGAGACAAAAATTAAACCTTTCCGTCTTGCAAAGATTGAATAATATTATGGATCCCGGAAAGTTTACTCCGTCAGTCGATAAGAGAATTCTTATTCTTCTGGCTGGTCTCATGTGGTGTGGAGTAGGGGTCATGCTTGTACATTATGCTGTGTTATGGCTATCTTCATGTACAGGAAGAGAACAGTTTTTCTATTATACTGCCGGATTCCTGGCAGCAATGCCTATTCATCATTTTGGGTTTCTGAAGATTGCGGACAAAAACCTTAACAGACTATTACCTCTAACTGAAAAACAAAGTCTTTTTTCATTTATGAGCGGGAAAAGCTATTTAATTGTTATTATAATGATTTCAATGGGAATTGCCCTTAGGCATTCATCAATACCGAAACGATACCTTTCAATCCTTTATAATGGCATTGGATTAGCATTGTTCCTGTCAGGCATCAGGTATTTCAGATTCTTCTTTAAATTATTATTTGCAAGGGGATCCCATGAATAAATGGTATTTATTTTCCTGATATTTGTTTTTGATATTTTAATATTGCATTGAACACCTGCAGGCGTATCGGACTTACATTATAATATTCACCTGTACTCAATAATCCTGTATTCTGACGATTGATTAAAAGAATTACAGACATGTTGTATTGGGGAATAACTGAAATGCTGGTTCCCGTAAACCCGGTATGGCCAAAAGTCCCTTCTGGTCCGTTTTTCATGAAGGAGTTATCAGGATCCATCATCCAGCCAAGGCCGTTATTGAATTTATCTTTTGTTAAGAACAGCTGAACAGTTTTTTCCGAAATAAACTGACCGGAATCTGTTTTTCCTCTATTTATAAGCATATCAACCAGTTTCTGCAGATCGTCAACTGTCGAAAATAATCCTGCTGCCCCTGAAATTCCTCCATTGGCATACCAGGCATTTCCATCATTTACTTCTCCTCGCAGAATATAAGTACGCCATCCGTTCCATTTCGACGGGTCAATTTCCTTAATTTTATATCCAAGTGTTGAATCATAAACCATTCTTTTTTCATACGGATTACCGGGGGAAGTGGCAGCTATTTTTTTGAATTTGGCTGTTTTGAGCGGGTTATATGTTGTGTTTTTCATTTGCAGCGGCACAAAAATATTTTGCGACATAAATTTTTCTAAAGGAATGCCGGAAACAATCTCAACTATTTCACCAAGAAGAACAAACCCCAGATCACTATACCTGCGTTGTTCTCCGACAGGAAACATCAAAGGAAGGGTTCCTATTAATTTATAGCTTTCCTCTTTGATTGAAGCCCGGTAATATAGAGGATACCATTCGTAGAGGCCTGCAGTATGGGTAAGAAGATGTCGTATAGTGATAGATCTTTTATCAGGAGTGTCAAATGCTTTAATATACTTAAATACAGGATCATCAATTTTGAGAAGGCCCCGGTCGACCAGTAACATTATGGATGTTGTTGTCCCAATAACTTTTGTAAGTGAAGCGATATCAAAAAGATTATCGACTGTCATTTTTTCCGGTGGATTGAGAAGAAGATGCTTGAAATCATACTTTTGTGCGTAACCATAAGCATGTTTGTAGATAACCTGGTTATCTTTTTTTATCTCAATGACTGCTCCTGGAATCTCATCCTTGTAAACTTTGGTTTGAAGGATACTGTCAATTCCGGCTATAAGGTTTGTTTTGGCTGATTTCTGGGGGATGACTTGACTGTTTGTTATGGAGTAAGGACCAGATAGAAGAATTAAAATAAGAAATACTTGATAACCCATATGACTATTTTTTAATTTATAACCCCCTTCCCAGCCTTCCCCCACGCGGGAAGGAGTTGAAGTTAATCATTTCCCCCTTGGGGGAAACAGGAAAGGGGGTAAGAACTAAACTTAAGAAATACTTTTTTGCTTTCGAACTGTATATCCAACGCGCGGACCAACCGTTTTGCGCAGCAGTAATTCATTAAATCCCTCTTTCACAAAATTCTCCAGTTCTCCGATCGGCTTAAACCCAAACTCATAATAAAGTTTAATTGCGCCTTTGTTGAATGAAGAAACACAGATAAAGACATTTGGTGAAAATTTATGAATCCTTTCTTCGCAAAATTTCAGAAGTTTTTTCCCGAAGCCCTTGCCTCTGTGTGCTTCGTCTATACAAATGGTCTGAATATATCCCGAAAACGTTCCGCAGGTCTGCAGGATTACAAAACCTAATATATCATCCTCAGTTTCAACTACATATATTTCTTTGCAGTTTCCTTCAAAAGCTTTGAGACATTGTTCGTAATTCATTTCCAGGGTGATCCATGGATCTGTTTTTGACATCATCAGTGCACAAACCGTAAAATCCTTGGGATCTGCAGTGAGCCTGATTATAATTTTATCGGTTGGTGTCATTGATCTTTCTTTCTGATGATGAATAAAAACAAAATCGTCAATAATGCATTTACAAAAATATTCATAAACCCGAAATCAAAATGAAATATACGTATAAAATATCCATTAAGAATCCAGGTAAAAAATGCTGCCGAGACACAAGCTATTGGTACCCATTTCTCCTTAAATTTAATTTTTGAAAATAATCCCGTCAGGTACAACCCTAAAATGGGTCCATAGGTATAACCTGCAATTTTGAAGATTGTATTGATGATTGCTCCCTTGCTGTTCCAGAACGACATTACGATGAGAAACATAACAACGTTTACCCCAAACAAGACACTGTTTTTTATCTTCTTCCTGGATTCATGAGGTTGATTTTCGATGTCCATGAAATCATAACTGAAAGCAGTTGTTAATGCGGCAATACAGGAATCAATGCTGGCAAAGGTGGAAGCAATTACACCAATCAAAAAAGCAATTGCTCCTATTTTTCCAAAATAATTCAGCGTCAGTAACGGGTAAAGATCATCCGTATTTACAAATTTTCCGTTTTGTGTAACAAGATTAACTCCATGCCGTTCAGCGTATAAATAGATCAATATTCCCAATCCCAGAAACATCGTCTGTGCAAATGCAATGAAAAAACTGAATGTAAGAACGTTTTTCTTTGCATCTCTTGCATTTCTTACGGTAAGTGTTTTTTGCATCATACTTTGGTCAAGACCCACCAGCGCTACGGTAATAAGAAGGCCGGAGATAAACTGTTTGAAGAAATTAGACCCGGAATGAAAATCCCAGTCAAAGACTCTTGCATAAGGATGGTGGACAATTGTTTTTGCCATTTCAGGAAGGGAAAGACCCAATGAATTTTTGATTGTGAGAATTGAAATGACAATTACCGTAATCAAAAACAGTGATTGCAGGGCATCTGTCCAGACAATCGTCTTAATACCTGATTTATTGGTATATAACCAGATAAGAATCAGAACTGCAATGATGGTCAAGAAGTATGGAATACGCAATTTATCAAAGAAAGCGTATTGCAAAATCTTTATGGACAGAAGCAACCGGAGAGCTGCTCCAAAAGATTGAGAAACCAGAAAAAACAATGACCCCGTTTTATAAGTAACATTCCCGAAGCGGATATTCAGGTAAGTATATATAGAAACCAGTTTAAGCCTGTAATAAATAGGAGTCAAAATAAAAGCTATAAAAAGATAGCCCACTATGGTTCCAAGTATAAACTGGAAATAATAAAGATTGTTATTGCCAACATTTCCCGGGATCGAAACAAGCGATACTGCAGAAATTCCCGATCCGATCATTCCAAAAGCAACCAGGAACCATGGAGAAGCCCTGTCACCATCAAAAAAAGTGGTATCATGTATATGTCTGGAAGCAATCTGGGAAATCACCATTAAGATAGAAAAGTAAAACAGGATGATAATAAACAATAACAGAGGACTCATCATTCAGTTATTTATAGTACTGAAGCCAAACCTAACAAAAAAGTCGGATTATTTAACATATCAGTAAAATTGTTGTTAATATTGACGAATAAATTTAAATAATATGGCATTTACATTACAACCCGGTCAGAAGGCAATAGAATTTAAACTTCCCTCAACAGATGGGAGGGAATATAGCCTTTCAGATTTTGAAAATTATAAATATCTGGTGATCTTTTTCACATGTAATCATTGTCCATATGTAATTGGATCAGATGAAATTACAAGAGCAACAGCAGATAAATTCAACAAAAGGGGAGTTGGTTTTGTCGGGATAAATTCTAACAGTGAAAACACTTATCCTGAAGACAGTTTTCCCAATATGGTTGAAAGGATGAAAAAGCACAAGTTTCCATGGGCCTATCTCTATGACAAACCCCAGGAAGTAGCAAAAGCATACGGAGCATTACGAACTCCTCACTTTTATGTATTTAATGAGAAAAGAAAGCTTGTTTATACCGGACGAGGTGTTGACAATCCGAGGGACACTTCAAAAATGTCGGTTAATAATCTCGATCTTGCACTTGAGGAGATTACTACGGGAAAACCAATTTCAGTTCAGGTCACAAACCCGATAGGCTGCAATATAAAGTGGGAAGGGAAAGATGCCCATTGGATGCCTCCTGATGCCTGCGATCTTGTGTAGTTTCAGAAGCTTAAGGAGCCAACCGTTCCATGACCCAGAGATCTTCTCTTTTTATGTAGGATAACCGGTCGTGCAGCCTGAATTCACCTTCCTGCCAGAATTCAAACCAATCAGGAATAAGACTGAACCCACCCCAGTGCTGCGGCTTGTCCACAGATATTTCAGAATATTTATTTATATAAAAATCATATCTGTTCTCAAGATACTGGCGATCGGGGATCACTGAACTCTGTTCGCTGGCCCAGGATGATACCTGGCTTTCCTTTGGTCGTGTTTTGAAATAAGATTCAGAATCTTTATCAGTCAATTTTTCAGTTATACCCTCAATCCTAATCTGTCGGCCGGATTCCGGCCAGTAAAAGAGAAATGCTGCCCGGGGATTAGATAATAGCTGAGAACCCTTCCTGCTCTTATAATTTGTAAAAAATACAAAACTTTTGTCATTAAAGTCTTTCAATAGCACAGTTCTTACAGAGACGTGCCCATCTGCAGAAGCCGTACCAAGAGCTACAGATTCGGGGATAGTGATACCGGAGTTTAAATGTTCACTATACCAGTTTCTAAACTGAATAAATGGGTTCGGATCAACCGTTTTTTCTGAGAAATCCTTTTTATCGGTCATTTTGTTCCAGTTGATAAATTATAAATTTCAAAATATCTTCATATCTTTTCTGGACTTATTCATTTCTTATTAGCTCCCCTCTTTACGAAGTAGAGACTGGTGGGGGCGTGAGTACATGCGGAGAATTATTTAAGTAACAATAGATTAAATGCATTGTTTTGAAAATTGGGAATATAAATTTATTACATATCTTAAACCCAAATAATTTAATGATACATGATTGATAAAAAACAAAACTCCGCGATCGCAGCATTCATGGTTTTTACAATGCTGTTCGTACAGGTATCCGCTTCAGCAAAGACATCATCTGACCTTTCAAAAACAGATGTAATTCCTAAACCTGTCACAATAACTGCAACAGGAGGATACTTTGTATTAAAGTCACATACAGATATTTATGTACGTGGTGAATCTAAAGAAATTAAACAAATAGGACAATACCTTGCCGACAAGCTTAAACTATCAACAGGTTATAGTATTGATGTTAAGACTGCCGAAAAAGTACCAGGATCAGGAAATATTTATCTGACACTCCTCGATAAAAGTTCCGGTTCAATACTTGGAGAGGAAGGATATGAACTGATCATTACCAAAAAACAGATATTACTGAAGGCAAATAATCCGGCAGGGTTATTCCGGGGAATCCAGACAATCAGGCAGCTTTTACCGGCAAAAATTGAACTTGCTTCAAAACAAACAGGTCCCTGGAAAATCTCTACCGGTACAATTACCGACTATCCTGTCTATTCTTATCGGGGAGTAATGCTTGATGTTTCCCGACATTTTTTCGGTGTCGGAGATGTTGAGAAGTTAATGGATTATCTTGCCTATTACAAAATGAATATATTGCATTTGCACTTGTCTGATGATCAGGGATGGCGAATTGAAATTAAATCATGGCCTGAGCTGGCAAAACATGGCGGGAATACACAGGTAGGTGGTGGCAAGGGGGGATATTATACTCAGGAGCAATATTCTGAAATTGTGAATTATGCGAAAGAGAGGTATATAACAATAGTTCCTGAAATTGATATGCCGGGTCATACAAATGCTGCACTTGCTTCATATGCTGACCTGAATTGCAACGGAAAAGCAACAGAATTATACACTGGTACCAATGTTGGCTTCAGCACATTATGCACAGCACAGAATATAACCTATAAATTTATCGACGATGTAATAAGGGAGCTGGCTGCGTTAACTCCAGGACCTTATATTCATATCGGTGGAGATGAATCACGTTCTACAAAAAGAGAGGATTATATTCCATTTATTAATAAGGTGCAGGATATTGTAATTGCAAATGGTAAACAGGTTTTGGGATGGGATGATATTGCAATTGCAAGTTTGAAACCGAATGTTGTTGCTCAACACTGGGCGAATGTTAAAAATGCAAATATGGCTGTTGATCAGGGTGCAAAGATTCTAATGTCTCCTGCAAACAAAGCCTATCTCGACATGCAATATGATAAGTCTACGAAACTGGGATTACATTGGGCTGCTTATATTGAAGTTGACAGTGCATATATCTGGGATCCCGCAACACTTATTCCCCGAGTCGGGAAAGAAAATGTTCTTGGCATTGAAGCGGCTTTATGGACGGAAACTATCACTAATTTGCACGAAATGGAGTACATGGTTTTTCCCCGACTTCCCGGATATGCTGAAATAGGCTGGACCCCTTCATCAGGAAGAAATTGGAACGAGTACAAAGTAAGGCTGGGAAAACAGGGAGAGCGTTTTAAAGCAATGGGGATAAATTATTATCCGTCCCGACTGGTACCTTGGGAAGTAGCTAAATAGGTTAATTGCCGGCGGGTGGATTTTCAATTAAAATTCTTCTTAATTTAAACAATTATACCTTTGCATGGAAACCTTTTATGAAAATTGGACATAAAATGATCCCAATGAAGAACATATTTAGAATTTCAGGAATTATCATGATAATCATATTACATCTTTCCTGTAAGAATAAAGATATGGCTCTATTCTCACCTGCTGTTACAACAACTCCAGTGACAGAAATCTTATACACAACTGCTACATCAGGAGGTACTATTACAGATGACGGAGGAGCATCTGTTTTTTCCCGTGGTGTTTGCTGGGGAACAACTTCAAACCCCACTATCGAAAACAATAGAACAACTGATGGTACAGGAACAGGACAATTTGCAAGTTCAGTTACCGGACTATCATTAGGTACATCATACTATTTGCGTGCCTATGCGACTAATAGTGTCGGTACAGTATATGGAAGTGAGATATCGTTTACAACAAAAACAGCAGGAGTAATGTTTAATCCGAGTCTGACTTATGGAACAGTAATCGATGTTGAAGGTAAGAGTTATAAGACTGTCCCAATCGGCATCCAGGTATGGATGGCAGAAAATTTAAAAACCGCAAAATTTAACGATGGCACAGCTATTCCACTAATAATTGATGATGCAAATTGGACAAATCTCCTCTCCCCGGCTTACTGCTGGTTTGATAACAATGATACACTTTATCAGAACATATATGGTGCTTATTATAACTGGTTTGCAGTCAGTACAGGCAAATTATGTCCTGTCGGCTGGCATATTCCAACAGACAGTGAGTGGCAACTATTAGTTGACTATCTCGGAGGAAGCAATATTGCAGGATCTAAAATAAAAGAAGCCGGATCAAACAATTGGATTGGATCTAACAACGACGCAACAAATTCGAGCGGTTTCACGGCACTTCCGGGTGGTCTGCGGGGAAGTTACGATGGCACATTCGAAACCCAGGGGATTATGGGAGGCTGGTGGTCAAGTACAGAGCTTGAGACAAGTCCTTTAAGTGCAGCGTGGTGTCGCTGGATCCATGCTGATACTACTGTTATTGCACGTAGTGACATTTTTAAGAAAGATGGCTTTAATGTCCGTTGTATAAAAAATTGAAGCATATTCAGATAAAATTTGTCTGTTTGCGCTTTATGTATAAAAACCGGCACGATGTCCGGTTTTTTGGTCTTAAATGGATATTACCACCATCTCCTGAATATGCGTCCAAACCTTCGGTCAAAGCTTATGGAATTGCCTGTCAGATTATTTTTTATGGTGACTAGCGAAAGGTGTTTGTGGGAAGGATCTGTCTCGAAGATTATCTGATATGAATCAGTTCCTGCTATGTAGGTAATTGATCCGCTTGAAATTACCAGGCTGCCTTTGTAGAGTGTTACCATAAGCGGAGAAGTAATAGTTTTGAATAAGCATCACCTTTCTCGTCAATACCTGTAACGGTTCCGATATAACTAATTGTATCAGAGGAGGCAACGTATCTGAAGAGAAAGTGAATGGGGTCAAGGGGCCTGTAAATGACATTTCTGAAATGATAAACGGCAGTGCGTACCTTGTTGACATTACGTGTGAATTTAAGCGTATCGGTCTTCCCGGTGGTATCAGAATGGTCAATAGTTATTACAACAGTATCTGTAAAGTTTGCCAGGTCCGATTTCATACCTGCAACCTTATAGTTATTGTTTTGCAGTTCATCAAGTTTGTTTTTTGACCCTTCACTAATGTAAGTGCCAGAATGAATTTGATTTAGGATATTTAAGATGCGTAAAATAAAATTCGTTTAATTATTAACACACAGGAAAGAATGTCTGACTTTTAACTATTTTTGTTTTACTGTGTTACAAATAATATAGGAACCATCAAAAACTCGTTAGAAACAGGATGATCCTAAAAGGGGATAAGAGAAAGAAAACATAAAATGGTAAAAAAATGAAAAATGTAATTTTATTCTTAGTCTGCTTATCTCTTATAGGGGGATTAGCTGTTACAAATGGTTGTAAAAAAGACAACAAGATTAAAGGCTGTATGGACAAAGACAGCCAAAACTATAATGCAACTGCACAGGTAGATGATGGAAGCTGTTTGTATCAGGGAGCAGTTGTTTTTTGGTATGATTCTATTGCTTCAGCAGGATTGATTGGTGACGGTGCCCTCTCTCTGACATACTATATCAACGGAATAGTTAACGGATCATCTGCAACAAGCGTTTATTGGGCAGTGGCTCCTGATTGCGGTGCGAATACTTCAATAACGGTTACAGAAGATTTAGGAAAAGTCAAGACTCAGGCCTACTCACTTAGTGTCAAGGATCAAACAGGATTTGAGTACTGGACTGCAACTGTAAACGTTGATGCAAATACCTGTACCCAGTTTCAACTTCTATGGAGTAAGAGGAAGAAAAAATAAAGTACAAGACAGCCTTCTGTAACCAGAGCCTTCGCCACAACCTTCATCATTTTTCCAGGGTTCCTTCTTTCAGGATATCAGCAGGTAGTTTATCTATAGAACATATTTTAATATTACGATAAAAGACCTCTGAGCCTTCAGATTGAATCTGAATCTTTCCTTTGGTCAGAGGAATTTCTTTGACTCCATCAGATTGTCGCGAATTACGGAGTATCATGTTAACCACTCCATTTACCACATGGACACTTGTACTGTCAAAACAGTATAAATCAATAGTATTCCATTCTCCAGAAGGTTTTTCTGCATCAGGAAATTTAAGACAATGTCGTCCGATTGAACTGGCAATACTAAAAGTTAACAAATCTCCATTTTCATTATATACATAGGTAGAATCAGTATTCTTTTTAGCTCTGATATCAAAAATTGCTCCTGCACAACCCCAGTAATCTCCGCAGTCTCCTTCCTGAATCTGAAATTCATGCGACCTCATCCAGTTTCCTCCATCCGCACCATGAGGGCCAACTGCATGATACATTAATCCGCTATCTTTTTTCGAATTTTTTCTCGGGGACCATTTTAATTGTCCCCATCTGAATTGCAACTGCAGATGATAGTTTTCAAATTCCCGGATTGTGGAAATACCCCCAAAATTTTCACCTGAAATCCTGATTACATTTTCATCTCCCATCTTTACAACATCAAAAACTTTCGCAGGATCTACATTGAGTCCTGTTGGAATTGTACCGAACTTTTTCAGTATCGTATCGTATTTAGGTCCCAGGTATGTATCCCAGCCGGTTAAATCTTTTCCATTAAAGAGAGATTGCCAACTGGAACTTTTTGATGAGCAACTACAGAACAGAAATAGAAACAAAACAACTTTTAATATATTTTTATAAACCATAGTCAGATATATTTAAGATTTATCAGGATTCAATACGGAAATCTGTATAATTAACAGGCGGGAAAGAATCTATGTTTACAGATTCAACAAAACCGAACCCCGGACCCTTTTTACACCATTCAACAAAAATGTTTAACTGATCTATGGATCCTTCAGCTTCTATATAAACATTCCCATTGGATAAATTTTTAATAAAACCTTTAATATCCCGATTTCTGGCCTCACGTATAGCGCTCCATCTGAACCCTACACCCTGAACATGTCCCGTGACATGGATTTTATAAAGCAGTTTTTCCTCCATTGCTAAAAAACTTTACAATGAATTTGAGAGTCAATATTAATATAACTCAAAACAACTGAACCATAAATTTGGTTTATAACCCGCCAATGCCGAAACTTTTCTTGACTTACTCTTTAATGAATTTCAATATGCTGACATTTTTTCCTGTTGTCTCAATGATTTTCATAAAATATAACCCCTTGCTCAAAAGTGAAGTATTGATGAAAATTTCCTTTCCGGACAAATTGTAAGTAGAGATTATTTCCCCCGATGAATTATAGATTGAAATAATCTTTTCTCCTTCAAAAGTAGTTACCAGGTTAATATGATCTTTTGCCGGATCAGGATAGAGGGCGTAATCAGACTTGTTGATATCATGGATCCCGTCAATGTCGGGTGAAATATCTCCTTCTACAGTAATGTTATCAAACCGGTTATTACCTTTAGTTCCGGTGTTTGGGGCAGAAAAGTTAATCTTGAAAACAAATTTACTGTTATTATTAACTGAAGTTATAGAACGTAAATCGAGCGTTACCATTCCCCACGTTGTATCGGCAAAATTAGAGAGTACAGGTAATCCAGTATTTATAAATGTTTTAGCGCTATCAAGGCTATATGAAAAAACCTGCTCGCGTTGTCCGCTCTTTATGCTTGATAATTGAGTCTCATACTTAATAACAATATTTTTATACCTGGTTGTCGGAATATACCAAAAGAATTCCATGCTGTCGCTTGGGTTTCTTGTACGGACAGCATTATTCACTTCACCGCAACAATCTTTGTATCCTGATCGTTGATTTATGGTGTCTCCCACGAGATTGTCAATACTTCCTACATCAGTCACGACTCCCTGCAAAGGTTTATAAACAATTGCTCCCGGTTCAAGCCTGGAGAAATCGGCCAAAAGAGGTTGATATCCGAGGTAAATATTTCCTGAACCATCGGCCGGCAATGTGTTATTAAAATGCCAGTAATCAATCATAATAGCCGAACTTGTATTTACAGTGGGATTTGCCACATTTATAAAGAATATTTGTTTGACAGATGATACAATATTTGTTGCAGTTATAGTAACCGGACCAATTAATCCGGATGACATTGGAGTACCACTTAATGTGCTGCCATTCAGTATCAGCCATGATGGGTTACCGGAAACTGAAAAATCAGGAGCAGGGATTCCTGAAGCCGTAATATTGTAAGTATATGCAGAACCGGCTGTTCCGGTAGTCAAAGCAGTACTTGTAATTTCCGGAATTGAAGAAACAATGATACTAAAAGTCTGTTGGGTACTTCCTACAGTATTCATTGCTGTTATGGTGATTGGCCCAAAGGTGCCGACTGAGGGCGGAACTCCGGTTAAAGTGTTGCCATTAAGTGTAATCCATGAAGGATTGCCGCTTATTGAAAGATCCGGCACCGGTAAACCCGATGCTGCAATCGTATAAGTATAGAGAGAATTAATTACTCCCCTTGTTATTGCAGTACTTGTTATCAAAGGAGCAGATGGTACGGATATGCTGAATGACTGCTGAACACTTCCTATTATGTTTGAAGCTGTTATCGTTATAGGACCAAATACACCAGAAGAGGTGGGAATACCGCTCAGGGTGCTGTCAGTCAATGTAAGCCACGAAGGATTACCGCTCACCGAAATAGTTGGTTTTGGAACTCCTGTGCTTGTTATTTTATAGCTGAATGGGGAGCCTAATATACTTGTGGTTGGCGCTATACTTGTAATGACCGGGGCAACAGGATTCACATCGGCTCCGATAATCAGGTTAAATATTTGTTGAGAACTACCGGCTAAATTGGTTGCAGTAATCGTGACCGGACCAAAAGTACCGGTTGAAGTTGGTGTTCCGCTCAGGATATTGTCAGTGAGGGTCAGCCAGGACGGGTTACCACTTACCGAGTAAGTGGGGGCAGGAGCTCCTGTCGAAGTGATAGTATAGGTATATAGCCGGTTAATTATACCGGTAGTTAATGCAGTACTCGTAAATGCCGGATGGATAATTGTATCGCCTTCAACTGTAATATTGTCAAATCTGTTATTTCCGCTATTGCCTGTATTTTGACCGGCAAATAATATCTTCAATACCAATTTACCATTATTGTTAACAGCAGAAATAGAACTCAAATCAAGTGTAACCAATCCCCAGGCCACGCCTGCAGAAACATTGCCAATAGGTAAACCCGCCGCAGTAAAAGTCTGTGCGCTGTCAAGACTATATGAGAACAATTGTTGAAGCTGACCACTTGCCAGGCTTGATGTTTGTGTTTCATATTTAATTACAATGTTCTGGTACTTTTTAGTTGGAATGTACCATAAGAACTGCATATAATCGCTAGGGTTACGTGTTCTCACTCCATAATTTGTCGCCCCGCAGCATCCCCCATATCCGGGTCTCTGATTTATAATATCCCCTACCAGATTATCAATGTAATCGTTGACATTGGTTGTATCATTAGCGCCTGCTACTTTGACAGGCTTATAGATTATTGAGGCATTTCCCAATGTCGAATAATCTGCGGGTATTACTCCTAGATGAGCACCACCTATCGTATTATTAAAATGCCAGTAATGGATAAGTTTTTTTGTCTGTGCCTGACTTTCAGCCTGAAATAAAAATAAAGCAAATGAACATGCTAAAATAAAGAGAATCTTTTTTTTCATCAGAATAGAATTATTTTTAATGGAATGATGTAATTCATCCCGGCTTATCGAAGTTCAGTTAATCCTTTAATTTCTAATTATCAGTCTTGAAT
>OCZT010000056.1_pt1 | contig 93333 bp, 93 predicted proteins | sample 1539031 | NCBI WGS metagenome assembly OCZT01 (sample SAMEA3539308, study PRJEB22396) | soil metagenome | biome: tundra; feature: field; material: soil | place: USA | collected 2010-05 | depth 0.15 m
GTCGCGACGCCCATGACCGGATACGCCAGTCGGATTGTTGGTGTCGGAGACCCGATGTGACAGGTCTGCAACCATTCATTGGCGGCTTCCGACTTAATGCAGGCTAGTGCGAGAACTTAGGTGGAAATTGAGGATCATCCGCGTCACGTTGTCGTTCACGTCAACATTCCCTGCGCCTCCGGTCGAAGGCAAACCCCGGCCCTCGTCATTGGCCCACCCTTCCGTCGATGCACTCGCGCAAAAGGTCGGCGTGTCCGCAGTGACGGGCATACTCCTCGATCCTGTGCACCATTATCTCCCGAACTGCGATTCCTTTCTTACCCAGACGTTCACTTAGATCCGTATGCTCGGAAAGCGCGGCGTCGGTTGTGGCCTGCTCGCTCTCCAGCGCGAAATACGCAGCGTCGACTTCGGCCTGCTCGGGGATGGCTCCGTCGAAGTCCGCGTCACCTTCGCCGTACAACTTCGGTAGCGGATCTCCGACGCTGATCCAACTGCGCCAGTCACGTTCCGCCTCAGCGAGGTGTCGAAGCAACCCCAGCAGCGACATCGTCGATGGCGGAACCGACCGAAGGGCCAGTTGCTCCGGCGTCAGACCTTCGCACTTCATCCGCAGGGTTATACGGTAGTTCGTCAGATAGTCCCGCAGCGTCGTCTGCTCACCGTCTGCACTAACTCCTTCGCTGTTACGAGTGTCGTCATTCGGGTCAACCCACATGTCGGGGTAGATGGTTGCCTGACTCCACCGTACGGGTCGGTCACTCACGCGATCCATCTTCGTGCACGAGGGCCCAAGAACGCAAGCCCCGCTAAACGTAAACTCCCGTCGGTCGACCTATGACCACGACACCGCAGATCATTTCTCGGCTGCTCGGCGGAATGTAATCAACTGGACTCATAGACCTCGGTTCGAATTAGTCCAATCGCCCGAAGGTCAAGGCCCGAAGGTATGAGTGCCAGAGATCGCAGGTGTCGGAGACCCGACTCAACAGTTTTGTCACTATGCGCTGACGACTGACAAGTTAGAACTGGCTCATGATTGAAGTTCAAACTTCATCACGTCACTGGATCCGGACCGATACTCTTTAGACGAGTAACGTGACTTGTTCGTTATCGAGATCACGTCCGAGCGCTGGAACGACGCGTCGGCTGTTCACCAATTCTCGCGCGATTTTGACATAACGTCGTGGAATTCTATCGGTGACGGATCCATGTATATTAGTTCTGGATTCAACTCTGACTGGAGGGTGTCGCCCTGTATTTCCGATACTCACCCGGTCGCGGTCCGTCGGTGGCCGCCCACGCCATGATTGCAACGAGCCAACCCTCAGCGTCGCTCGCTGGTTTGCAGATCATGAGTGAAGGTGGCAATGCCGTGGACGCTGCGGTGGCCGCCGCGGCGGTGCTCTGTGTTTCGGAGCCAATGTCGACGGGGCTTGGTGGCGACGCCTTCGCGATCGTTCGAAACGATTCGGGTATCTACGGCATGGATGCCAGTGGTCCCGCTCCCGCGTCGGCACCCCGGCTTCCGGTACCGGGCGGTGGCCCGGGATCGTGCGTGGTCCCCGGTGCCGTCGCTGGATGGGACGCGCTGATCCGTAAGTTCGGTCGTTTAGAGCTCGACGTGGTCCTGGGACCAGCGATCGACTTGGCACGAAATGGGGTCGCCGCAGGATTTCACTGCTCCAACGCGTGGATGCGAGCAACTCGTGCCCCCATTGAATTCGGACCAGCACCGCGAATCGGCCAGTCTTTCACGATTGCGAATCTGGCCGGATCGCTTCGAGAGATTGCCGAAGGGGGGGCCCAAGCGTTCTACCGAGGAAGAATCGCCCACGCCATCGCCAGCGCGACGTGGTTGGACGAAGAGGACCTGGCGACGTACCCGGGAGCTCGCTGGGTGGAGCCACTCTCCACTTCGTATCGCGGAGTCAGCGTCTACGAACTGCCACCTCCAACGCAGGGGGTCGCCGCGCTGGAAGGTCTCGCGCTTTTGCAAGAACTCGGACCCTCCTTGCCCAATCAGGTTCGCGCCGTCGCCCTCGCGCTCGAGGACGCGTTTGAGTCGGTCCGCGACGGGAGCGACGTCAACCATCTGCTGAGTCCAGAACACCTTCAACGAAGACTCCGTCACGACGTCGCACTCGCCCCCGAGCTCCGCGGCGGAACCGTCTATCTTTCGTGCGTCGATGACGACGGAATGGCCGTCTCATTCATTCAGAGCCTCTTCGAGGGCTTTGGTTCTGGCGTCGTGGCGCCGGGGACCGGGATCGTCTTGAACAACCGTGCGGCATGTTTTGAAGTGGGTGGTGAAGTAGTTCCCGGTCGTCGTCCCTACCACACCATCATTCCGGGAATGCTCGACGGAACAGCTGGTCCCCGCGGGCCCTTTGGCGTAATGGGTGGATTCATTCAGGCGCAGGCGCACGTTCAATTGGTCTCGGCCATCGTCGATGACGAATGTGATCCTCAGGAGGCCCTCGATCGACCACGCTTTCGGATTGACCAGAACTCCATTCATCTAGAGGAAGGGCTCTGGCATTGCGCTGATGAACTGCAGAAGCTCGGACACACCGTTGTCCTGGAACAGGACCGTCGCGGGTTCGGGGGAGGGCAGATGATCCTCATCAAAGAGGACCACCTGCTGGGCGGCTCGGACCCGAGAAAGGACGGCGTGGCGCTGGGCTACTGAGGCCTAGAGGTGTCGAGCGCTCGCCGCGTCGCGCGCGGAAGCGCCGGGCGGTAGTCACGACAGACCGGGATCAAGTCCCGCTGAGTTCGGGCCAACTTCTCGTCACGCACCTCACGCGCTACGGTGCCGAGTGAGTTCGAAGCCCCAGCATCTCTCGAAGACTGATCGACGACGCCGTTACCTTTGGAAGTAGTGAGCGAAGCGACCTGGTGCGCCACGCGCCCTGCACGACGCCCGCGCCGTAGGCGAGGTCGTCGGCGATCCCCCACGGGAAGTCGCTCACGTGCAGTGAGTGACGACGCCAACGCCACGCGGTGCCCAGGGCGAAGAGACCGAGTGCGCGGGTTCGCCAGCGCGGATGCAGCGCCGCCACGAGTATCGCCGCGCCGAAGGTACGCACTAGGGACCGCGCGAGTGGTCCACCGGCGCGAATCATGTTGGCGACGACGACGGTGTTGGCTACGTGGACGGGGTCGTCGGCCGTGTTGAAGAGTCGCTGGCCGTAGCGCTGGGCGAGCTCGGCGCTCGGATTCAGGTCAGTACTTGAGGAGGATCGTCATCGATGCGCCCTGACCCGAATTCCCGGAAGGAGTTATCGGCAGTACGGGCGCAGCGCTGGTGAGGTACTGGTCTGCCGCGAACGTGGAGGCATAAACGTTGTCCCCCACAAAAGCGACGCCCACGGAGGGACTCGCGACCGACATCAAAGCCCCGTTGAAGTCTCCGAAGACGGTAATCAGTGTGTCGCTAGAAGTCGAAGGCGTCAGCGCGCTGCTGGTCATCGTGGGGTTCCAGGTGCTTTGGTCAATCACTGGTGTCGTGCCGTCGGAGTTGGCATAGGCCAGCATCACCGCGGTGACATTGTTGAAGTTCGTGGAACTGAAGGTGTAACTCGCCGGTTCGCTCGAAGTCGCGACGTGATACGCGGTGAGGATAGCGCCATAGGTTTCCTCCCCCGGACTCGTCGCGTCGGAGAGAATGGTCCAGCCCGCGGGCATCGCCACCGTGGTGGGGTCGCCAGGGTAACCGGTGGGGTTGCCAGTATAGAGAACGGCGATGAGCAGGTCGCCCGCCGAGACGCCTGTCGGTACATTCAGCGTGACGTTATAGCTAGAAGGATCTTCATACGTCGAAGAGTTAACGAACTGGGGGTCGCCAGGTATGAAGACTGCATTAGTGGTTCCCGAAAAGGAGGAACCTGCGGCGCTTGTCCAATTCGTTCCGACAACCGCTTCGACGGTGTAGGTGTAGTTTGTGCTCGCGGTCAGACCTCCATCGGTGCACGATGTAGCCGTGATCCTCCCGTAACAGCCGCTGCCGCTCGGCACCGCGCTGCCATTTCGGGTCAACTGGTAGGCGGTCGGAGGTGCCCCAGTGCTCGGCGTGGTCCAACTGATCAAGAGACTGGTGGACGTCGGGCTCGTCGCCGAACCGCCGGTTGGTGCGTTGACGACGGTGGATTGGGCCTGCGCCGGATGGGAACCGAAAACAGCAGCCACCACCCATGACGTGGCGCCCGCGACTCCCGCGATTCCCAAGAGCGAAGCCGCGATAAGAACAGCGACGTAGCGCCGAAATCGGCTAGGCATGGCAGTCACGAATCATGATAACTCCAGAATTAGGGCGCCCGAGTAGGACTCCATCCCGGGCGTTAAGTTCTCTCGAAGCGGTTCTCGAAAGTGGAAAAAGCCGTTGAAAGATCGTGGCAGCAAGACGACCAGTTACGTCTGTCGGTGGTCGCTTGATGACCGTATTGGAATATTTGATTCTTGACTTCATGGGCTGGGAGTTGGCGGTGCCCGCTTTGTTGTGCGCCACATCGCTACGGCTCGGGGATAACGAATCAAGCGCGGTCGCCTCACTTCTTGTTAATTCTAGGGAACAAATCCTGAGGAAAGGTGTATCTAGTCACATTGTGGAAAGGGCTCCTGGAACCTTGCAGCCGCCCCCTCCTCTCGGAGGAAGCGGCGGCTGCAAGTCGACGACCTTAACTCGACCGGGGGATGGTCAAATTGAGACGTCCGACTTAGCTCGTCCAAGCGTCGATCGCCGGGCTGGTCGTCGCGGTGGCGGCACCACCGGTAGCGACTACGCCCGTCAACGACGGCATCGAGAAGTACGTCGCGGTACAGGCGGACGGGGCCGCCAGGGTCATCGACGCGTCGTTGGTTAACGTGACCGTCAGCGAAGCGTTCGCCGCCACGGCAAGCGCCGTGGTTAGGGTGTGAACGCTGCCCAATGTGGCCGACGAGAAGTTCCAGATCACGTCACTAATCGTTGTGGAACAGCCCGTCTGAGCGACGCTCAGTGCCGATGTCGTGAAACCACCGGCGTAAGTCGTGTTCGTGGGCAGGTCGACTCCCGTGACGGTCACCGGGTAAGGGTTCGGATTGGTGATGGTGGCCACCGCGTCGCCGTTGCCCCCGGGGAACAGCAAGTTGGTTGCCGAGGGCGACGCCACCGCGCTGATGGTCAGGTTGGAGACCGTCGCGGACTGACCCTGGGCCGAAGAGCCGGAAATCAGCCCGACGATCCAGTTCGTTGCGGCAAAGCTGCCGCCACCAACGAGGGCCGTTCCCACGACGACTGAAACCGCCTTGGCGAACCACGACTTTGGTGCGCGATGGGCGCCGCGGCGCTTCACACGTGTAGCAGTTATCGACGAGATCGTCTTAGTAGGTTTCGTCGTTTCGGTTCGGTTAACACGACTTGTAAACATTCTGTCCTCTTTTCGGTTTATTTGAACTGCCTCTTGGTTTGAAGGTGCAATTCTTAACCCGTCTCCTCATTGAGAAGAAGAAGACAATAACTGCCCTTGCGACTATTGATCTTGGAGTCCGACAATCAAGAGAGCGTCAATGGATTCACAATTTCTTGCCAATTCTCGGCATCTTGAGTACTCGGGAGAGGTCGCGGGTGCGCTCTCTGATCACAGCACCCGCAAACTGCATGGTGTCCAGAGACAGGATCTAGTCGATGGTCACTATTGAGGACGGTGGATCTTGTGGCGAGACCAATTTTCCGTCAAGTTCCTCGGTAATTTGATGCCCGGTATCATCCGATTTGATTGGCGCATTAGGCACCTCAGATGCGCTCTGATCTAATCCCCCGAGGTCTTGCGTGCTTACTTTGACCTTTGGGGCTGGCGGGCCCCAGAGCTTGAGGTTTTGAACGACTGCCTCGTAGAACCGATTGGTCAAATCGAGAACTGAGCTAACAAATGACGATTTGCCTTGACCCCGCTTGAAAAACGTATAGAAGAGTTACGTAGCGCCCCGATCTCAAGCCTTAGTCAGGCCGCCCTGACCGGGCGTCGGGCGCGAAGCGCCAGGCAGCCCGACGGCCATCAGTGTTCGATCCGAAATTCCGCCAACGTCGTTCAACGTCCAAGCATCACATTTTTGAGAACGAGACAAACTTCTTGTCCCAAACCGGCCCCTGAAATTGGCTTTATCGGTAGGGGACAAAGAAGGATCTCCGTCAAGAAGTAACTATTGGTATGCCAACAGAAGTTCGACCGCTTTCATCGTTGCTGCTTTCGATCGACGATGCGGCGATCGCTCTCGGTATTGGTCGAACTCAGACCTACGAACTCGTCATGAGCGGGAAGATTGCGAGCGTCAAGATCGGTCGACGTCGACTGATCGTACGGTCTGAACTCGAAAGCTTCGTCCAGCGACTGTCGGATCTGCAACGTCGGCTGTAGGGCGCTCAGCGCCTCTAGACACCACCCCAGAGCGCTTGGTCCATGGCGTCAGCGGCCGCTTCTCTATCCGGCGCCAGGATGTGCCCGTAGACATCGGCGGTCATCCGAATAGACGCATGTCCAAGAACTTCGCTGACGACCTGCAGCTTGACGCCACTTGCGAGCATCAAACTCGCCGCGGAATGGCGCAGCTCGTGAGGGTGCCAGTGATCGAGTCCCGCTCGTTTACAGATTCCATCGAACTCTCGATTGAGATTTCTGGGGTCGATCGGAGTGCCGAAGCTTGTCGTGAAGATAAAGCCGGTATCTGTCCAGAGTTCGTCCATCACGTCGTGCTCCTCGTCTTGGCGCTTACGGTGCTCTTCGAGCAGACGAACCAATCCCCTAGGCAAGTTCACTGACCGCCGGCTCCTGGCAGTCTTGGTGTCGGCGGTGATGAGCGAACCGCCTTCTCGCTTCAACTGCCGACGAACAGAAATAGCGCGCTTCGTGTCGTCAAAGTCGCGCCACTGCAGCCCTAGAGCCTCACCTCGGCGCAACCCCGTCGAAAGCATCAATCAATATAGAGCCTCGTTGCGATGGCCCTCGAGCTCGCCCAGCAATCTGCGCGCCTGCTCATACGTGAGCGTCCTTCCTTCGCGACGTTGCTCCTTGGGCGCTCTCGATAGCCGGGCGACATTTCTGTTCACACTTCCCCACCGAATGCCTTGATCGATGGCCTGCCCCAAGACCGACCTGATCCTGCGAACCGTAGACACTGACAGACCACTGCCGAGTTTCGCCGATAGCAATCGGTCGATATCAGCGGACGTTAGTGCTACAACCTTCTTGCTTCCCAGGGTCGGGATGATGTGGCGGCCCGCAACCGCTTTGTAGTTAAGTGCGGCGCTGGGTGCCACTTGGTAGCGAAGAACGTCATCGTGCCAGCGCGTCAGCAGTTGTGCGACGGTGAGCTTTGTGTCTGGTGCTGGCAGCCCGTCATCGAGCTGCCGTTGAAGATTCTTCAGCTTTCGAACCGCTTCTGCCCGAGTCTCACCTGTCACGGTCTTTCGAATCAATCTGCCCTTGCTGTCTCGTCCAACGGTATGAACACCGAGCCAGAGACCATCCGACGAGCGTTGATAGATTGAGCCTTCGCCATTGCCTCTAAACCCCGCCACTGAGTCCCACTTTCGCGTTGCTGACTGCGTTGCTGACAACGGTCGTTTGTGGCACGGTTTTGCCTAAAGAACGTCCGAGTCGAACGCCCCTTATCAGGGAATTTTTTAGTGGGCCGTACAGGACTTGAACCTGTGACCCCTTGCGTGTCATGCAAGTGCGCTACCAGACTGCGCCAACGGCCCCGTGGGAGGCCAGCCTACCACTGGCCTCTTGCGCGAATAATCCCAACGTGAAGGAGCACTCGATCTAAATCGTCACAAAAAACTCATCGCCATCGGTTGGCAGAGAGAGCGACACTTGACCGGCGTTGTTGTGCATCACCTGCTCCATGAAGACCTCCACCGACGCGCGCGCGTCGCCGAGAGCGTCATGACCGCCTTGTTGCACTCCGTAGTGATCGCACAAGTACGGGAGTCCTCGTCGAGGTCGAAGATCACGACTCGGTTCAATGGCGAGGTCGTGCTCGACGACGTCGATGATGCGCAGCAGAGATATGTCAAAGTACGCGTCGTCGAGCGCGCTACCGAGGATTGACACTGCACTTCGCCGCAACATCTCCAGATCGAATCTCCCGACATTGGAGCCCACGACGTACGCCCCACGTTTGGAGAAATCGTGCAGGATCTTGATGGCCCGAGTCAACCCTGCTTCCACGTTGTACACCGCTGCGCTTCCGCGTTTCTCCTCCAGGTCCTGCATCGAGAGACCGTGCACCTGCTGCGCGCCCGGACTTATCGGACGATCAGGAATGACGAAGTAGTGCTCGGACCACAGGGGAACCCCGAATCGGTAGGCACAGAATCCGTATGAAATCGCGCGTTCGCTCAACACGCTGAGTCCCGTGGTCTCGGTGTCAAAGCCAAGAATCAGCTCGGGCACCCGGAGATATTTCTTCGCCACCCCTCTACTCTTTCAGCCTCTTGTGACAGATGCCAACTGCGTCAATCGTCGGAACCACGCCACCAATCCCCATGGCAGGCCAATTTCGTCTGACTCTCTATCGGTCAGCTCGACGGATCAGTCCCTGGCGACTCATGGCGACAGTCGTGGAGGGCTGCGTTTCGTCGAGGCGGTGAATCCTCGGCGCGGCGAGTTGATGCCGTCGATGAGTCCATAATCGAGGACCTCTTCGGGCGTCACGAAGAGGTCGAGAGATACACCCTCGCTCAGTTCGCTCTCCAGACACGACCAATCTCGTGTTTATAGTTTCAGTGTGACGAATGTTCCAGTGCCTTCTCCGCGAACTCTCAACGTGGAGGGCTTGGTGAACGCACGTGACTTGGGCGGGCTTCGTCGACTCGATGGCACAACCACGCCACGAGGTGTCTTTTATCGTTCTGAGAACGTTGACGAAGTAACGCCGGCGGGCTGGGAGCAGATCTATCAAACTGGAATCAGAACGATCGTCGACCTTCGCGAGCCAAGTGAACGCGCGAGTGATCGAAACGGACGGCCGAGTTGGATCCGTACCGAGACGGTTGAACTCAACGGGTTCGCGAACGACGAGTTTTGGCGTGATTATCTGCCGAACGGTCTTGCGAGAACGGCCCTCTATTTCCTGCCCCATCTCGAAGCCATGCCGAACCGAGCAGTTTTCGCGCTTTCGGCGATCGTCACAGCACCGCCGGGCGGCGTTCTCTTTCACTGCCTTCGAGGTAGGGACCGAACCGGAATGATTTCACTGCTTCTGTTGTCGGCGGTGAACACTGATCCGGAGGAGATTGTGGATGACTACCTCGAAACGGTCCGTCTCGGCGACTGGCGCGCGGCTTGGTCCTACGAGAACAACGAGGAGGCGGCCCTCGAGGCCTTTTGCCAGTCGTTAGGAACCAGCACCGAGAATGCCTTTCGGGCGGCTCTGGCAGCGCTTGATCTACGTGGAGTGCTGTCCGCAGCGGACGTTAGTCCTGAGGTTGAAGAGGCTCTTATGAGTTGGCGCGGAAGTATCCAGCCTCACTACTGAAGCCATTCGAAGCCTTCCGCAGAGTCCGCCCGAACGAACCTGAGAATCCAGTAGTCCAATGGGCCTCCGCCTTCGATGACTCAGTACGAGCATCAGAAACGCCGCCGCACGGGGCCGCTCTTTCGAATGGACCCAGTGCCGGGGCTAATGCAAGAGACTAATTACTTGGACGTGTAGCACAACTTGCACGAAGTGCTGTCAGGATTCGTAATCGTGAAAGTGTACGTTCCCTTTGGCGAACCGAAATTAACCGATACAAGGACGATGAGCACTACGCGATGGTCGTCAGTGACCACGGGCCTCGTTCCAGCTGCGTTACTAGTGATTGACGGCTGGCCGTGAAAGCCAGAACCAGAGATAGTTACCTGTACGGTGCGGCCCACCCTGGCGAACCCATTGACGTGAGTACAGTGAAGGCCAGGCGGAAGGACCGGCGGTGGGTAGTTTGACGCGCCAGCCAGCAGAATGCCGATGCCTATCGTGGTCGCGAATACCAAAGCCAAGACACCTGGAATAGCAAGAATTCTTCGAACAGTCTCTTAAGCCTCCCTCATCATTGGCACATATAGACCAATAGGAACTTGGTTGACCGGTAACAGGCGGTGAGTGGGCCCGACTAGCAACGTAAATTTTTCCAAGTTACGAGACGGCGACTAGTGAGTACTCCAAGGTCGTGGGTCGAATCAGTGAAAATGAGCCCGTGAGCCCCGAAACAGCCCATCCGACGCCGTGAACTGAAACTGAAACTGTCGCTGGATTGAGCGTCGGCTGGGGTATCAGGTGCAGAACGAACTTACCCCCAACAACCGCGCGTGACAGGTAGGTCGAGAAAGGCGTCGACGTCGAGTGTTGGGCGAAAACGTCCGTCGAAAATCCATTCAACACGAGGCCCGACTCCGACTTGCCGGCGATGACCTTTGAGCCCGCCGGCGACCACAGATAGATATTGGACACGTACTCCCCCGGTACGTGGGAGTTGATGTTGTCCGGACCCAGCTGGTACGAAGGAGGTTGACCGGCCGGCGCGGTGTTGTGCACGGTGACGGTGGTCGCGACCCAGGCGTCACCACCAGCCAGGACAGTCACGTTGAAGGATTCGTGCACCGCGACGTAGTAATCCAACTTCGCCGCGACCGCACTCTCAACGGCAACGTGGAAGGTCCGCTTGGGCAGCACCGTGTCAACCTTGCCCGACGCACCGAGCTGGACAATGGCCCTTTCGACGGAGGGATCCGCGCTCCACAGCAGCAGGTGGCGACCGGGGATCTGTCCCGCAAGTGCGCGCAGATACGACACCTGATCGTGACGAGAGGAACGAAGTCGTTGCAGGAGTGCCGTCGCAATAGCGTTCAGCTCTGTTTTTCGCGGGACCTGTGCGACCTGAGTTCCGATCGGGTACTGCGCGTAGAGATCGTGCAACACGACCGTTGAGAAGTTGGACGAGGTGAGTTGTTCGGGAATACCCGGAATCGTCAGCGGGCCGGTCACGCCCACGAGCGCGGCCATCGTCGGGACGTCGAGGGCAATGACCGCATTCACCGTGATCCCGGTCGCCTTCTTGAACATTGCGGCGGCGGTTGCTCCCGTCCACGAGAAGTCCGCCGTAGCGTTCACGGACTGAAAGATTTCGTTCGCCCCTTCACCGTAAAAAAATGCCTTCGTGCCGGGGCTCGCCGGGACATTCACCGGTGAAGTGAGATTGATGTCAGCCACCGATCCGGAGCGAAGGACCGTGAACGATGCGCCGCGCGTGCGCACGAGACTGTAGGAGAGGATCTTTCCCTGATCGCGCATCTCCGCGTTATTCTCGGGCAGCACGAGAATCGTCGAGGAACGTCCGATGCCAAGAATCTCTCGTCCCACCGTGAGGCCATTACTCACGTTTTTCAACTCACTCACCGCGCGCGCGACTTTTCCGTTAAACAATGCTCGCTCGTGGCCGACCGGCCCGAAGAGGCTCCCGACGGGCCGATTGAGCGACGTGATTTTCGATGTCGTTAGAGCCAACTCTCGCTGCAGTGCAGTGAGACTAACGCTCGAGATGTCGCCACTGGCGTCGCTCGTTTGAAACGTATCGAGCGCATGGAGAATGTCCAGTCCATTCGATGCCGCGGTGGACGCATCGGTGAACAAAGTCTGTGCCCCCTTGATCTCGCCTCCGAAATAGGGGATCCACTGCACCGCGCTTAGCACCACGGTGGACGTCAGCGAGCTACTCGCCGCTTGGCTCTCACGTAGTGCCGTCTCGAGGTGCGCTTCGAGATTGGCCCGCCCGGGTGTAGTCGAAGCACTTGAAAGGTTCCGCTGGACGTACTGAAACTCAGTAAGCGCACGTAACGCGTGAGAACGAGCGGTCAGCGCCGAGTAGACAGCCAGACCCACCAAGATCAAGAGAACGGCGAGAACGCCAACAACCCAAGGCCATTTATGTCCGCGAAGTGAAGAGTCTCGTCGTTTCACTTACCCATAATGCCATGGCTAAGCCTTCTGACTCTCAGGACCTTGGCAGTTGCTTGGCGTAAAATTCATCACTGTAGGGCGAGATAAGCGAAACCCGAGAAACGTGAAATTGACCAATCTCACCAGCACGCGTTCGGGAGACCAAAATGTTGACGTGAACGACAACATCGACCCCGTGGTTCGATCAACAAAACGAACCTTTAGAAACGAGGAGAAAATCGCCATTCGCGTTGCCTGCGACAGCACCACCGAGAACGAACTCGTTGGGCGCTAAGACACTTTGTGTTCATCGATTACCGAGTCACCAAGAGACCGCGACCCTGGACCCCTCGGGGCCAAGTCGCGAGATAGTTTTCACCGCATCACGCGACACGTCAAACGCCCGTGCAAGAGTATTGAACGACTTCAAGAAAATCTCGAGAGAATATTTCGAGGGACTGATAGTTCGCCAACAAGGCGATAGGACCGAAACGGTCGTCATCCGTCGCTCGCGACATGATCGGGACTAGAAGGGTCGTCCCAAAAATGGTCAATCAGGCTCGGCAACGTCAGGTACCCAACCGTCAATGCCGCGATCCCGACGTCTGCGATGAGGCGCTCTTGAATGGAGCCGAACAAGCTGATCGACCCCAACGCCGAGGACAGCGCGACAACCACAAACACTAAACCGGTGGTTCGGGTATGACTCCACCCACGATCAACTATCTGTTGGTACGTGTGTTGACGATGCGCCTCGCGCCACGCCTCGCGCCTAAGTACGCGACGCGTCAAAGTCAATCCAGTGTCCGCCACGTAGAGCATGACCGGACCCAGCATCGCCTCCAAGGGGATGGACGCTTGCAGCCCAATTACTACCATCGTTGCAATCCATGAGCCAATGAAATAGCTTCCAACATCCCCAAGAAATAAACGCGCTCTAGGAAAGTTGAACGGGGCGAAGCCGATAGCGCCCGCGGCTAGAGCAAACCCAGCTGCCTGCAGTGCATATTGGTGCTCGTATCGAGCAATGAAACCGATTGCGACACCCGCGACGATCCCTTCTGCACACGAGATCCCATTGATGCCATCCATGAAGTTGGAGGCATTCACGAAGGAGATAATCCAGACCGACGCAAGGAAACACACCAATACCAACGGCACAACCCCGAGGGAATAATGACTCCGAATCAAGGTCATAACTAGAAGAGCAGCTACTATCTGCAGAATCATCCGAGTCTTGATTGAAATGCCGCTGATCAGGTCGTCGGCGAAACCAATCGCTCCGAAACAAATGCCGGCGACGAACAGCGCGACATCTGTTGATCCGACAATCCGACTACGGTCAATTGCCAATGCGACAAGTGTTCCAAATGCCAATCCGATGCCCCCTCCTCGCACCGTCGGTGTTTGGTGCGAGGATCGGGGATTAGGAACGTCAAAGGCTCCCCTTCGACCAAGCAGTCGGAGGGTCAGGGCGGTGACGAGGGCGCTAGCGATGATGCCGCACAAGGCAGCGATTAGTAGAAGCATTCCCCTGAGACCTTCCTCGCAAATTCCGGACTAATTTCTATGCCATCTGAATTTGACGCAGAGCGAATTGTAACTCCCACTCGATCAGCGTCGTGCCATTGATTGATGAGTGCTTACGAACTGCGTTGCAACGATTGAACCATCCGGTGATTGCTCGTCGAGCGTCACCTCTCGAAGCGAAGTGGGAGCGATGAACAAACTCACGCCCCATCGTCGGCCAGAGACTTTCGGCGACGGCGTCATCGTGGCACGATCCGGTACGTCCGACCGACTCGGGAATTCAGTTGCGCTCGCACAGCGCTCGAAAGGCACCTGACAAGTATTGACTGCCGCGATCGTGATGTAAGACCATGTTCTTGACGTCGCCGCCACGAATGACTACCGTCATGGAGAGAGTTCGACTCACGAGTTCGGTGCGCATATTGCCATCCATGGCGTAACCAACGATTCGTCGTGAACCAAGATCGAGCACGTTTATTAAATGGAGCCGCCCCTCGCCGGCGTCTATACGGGTCATGTCCGCGCATGCTTGAAGCCCCGGCTCAACGACGCCGAAATCGCGCCGAACGTGGTCCGGTAGTGGCGGGGCTCACGGGTCGGCAACGGTGGTGCGAACTTTCTTTCGCCGAGCGTAGAGTCTGTATGCATGGTCCGTATATTGGTCTTGGGTGGATCCGGCCTGGTCGGCAGATTTTTGATGCCGCGATTGGTTGAGGCAGGTTACACCGTCGTAGCGCCCAGCAGAAATCCGCCAATGCAATTGGATTGCCCTGGTATTCAGTGGGTGACGCTCGATCTTGGTCAGGCCAATGCGATTGATGAGCTTCCAGAGAGCGACTTGGTCGTTTCCATGATGCCAATCTGGATTACGGCCAAGTTCTGCGCGGCGATGAACTCGGCCAGGCCCCTCCGTGTCGTCGCATTCTCGTCCACGAGCGCAGTGACAAAGTCGGGTTCAGTGGACGAAAGCGAGCGCCAGTTGTCCAATCTGCTGTTCTCCGGAGAAGCCGAACTCTTGGCGCTCGCACCGCGCGTGACGTCTACCCTTTTCCGGCCCACGATGATCTACGGGGGTCCGGACGATCGCAACGTATCGCGGGTCGCGGCCCAACTCAGAAGCTTCCGGTTCTTCCCCCTCGTGGCGCGAGGAGTTGGGCTTCGACAACCCGTGCACGCCGACGACCTCGCGGCCGCAATCGTACAGGCGCTCGCGGCTTCGGCGAGCGAAGGTCGGACTTATGATCTCAGCGGCGCAGAGGTCCTGAGTTTTCGTTCGATGGTTGAGCGGATCGGCACAGCAGTGGGTGTTCGGCCAATCTTCGTGAGTATCCCACTGTCGGTAGCTCGGATCGCCCTCAAGGCAGTTTCAGTGTTGCCGAGAGTCCGAGGGATTCCACGGGAGTCAGTCGCAAGAATGGGCAAGGACATGGTGTTTGACCACGGTTTAGCGAAACGAGATTTCGGATTCACTCCGAGGGGGTTTGAGCCGTCAGAAAGCTTGTAGGCGGACCGGGGCTCGTTTGTTGGCGCTTTGGCGGGGGTTGGATACCAGGACTTCGCAGTGAACCCGACGTGGACGTCTCGCTACCGGGCCCGGCACTGAACTCCGGGAGCCAATTCAGGTTTCGGGGACGCCAAGATGCTGACGGACTTGGTTCGCACGGATCAACACAACCACCACCCCGTTGTGGGAAAAAGCGAACTCACTGAGGCGATCAACGTGTTGGCTTGAGCCCATTCCCGTCGCGGCCTTGCCAAGAAACTAACTGAATCGCTGGCCGGTTGAAGTCTCTTTAGTGAATGGAACAGCGAGCCAGCTTCGACCACTCAGCTCTTAACGAGGAAGGACTCGCGATGTGAGCATCAGAGCACGATCACCACAAACTACTTGCGGAAGGTTGAATTGATTGGCGCCGATCTGAATCGAAATGGTGATTCACCAATACTTCTAGTATCACTCTCCGTCCTCCAATTCCAATTCACTTGAATCGGAAAGGCACAAAACCTTCAACGCCTCCTTCACCTTCGCGGGTGAAGCATCGGCCCCAATCGACCAACAATTGTTCGCGATTATGGGAGGCACTGAACAACTTGTAATGAAGGGATGAACCTTACGAGGAAGAGCGTCCCCGACGCCAAAAAGACTTTCCTGCAACTTCTCCCCCGGACGAAGCCCAGTAAAAATAATTTCAATCGGTAATTCTGACTCTTCGGCGAGTTGCTTTGCCACGTCAGTGATTCGAACCGGCTGGCCCATTTCAAGAACGAGAACCTCCCCACCTTTGCCGTGCGCTGCAGCCTGGAGCGTTAACTGAACTGCCTCAGAAATTGTCATGAAAAAGCGTGTCACGTCCGGATCAGTGACGGTAATTGGACCTCCGTTACTCACTTGCTTCCGGAATGTCGGGAGAAACGAGCCGCGACTGCCCAGAACATTCCCAAACCGAACACTTATGAATTCATCATCACGGTACGAGGCAGTAACCCTCTCGGCAAGGCGCTTCGAGTAGCCGAGCACGCTGATTGGATCCGCGGCCTTGTCGGAGGAAATGTTTACAAAAATTTCCACACCATGGTCATGGGACGCCTCGAGGACGTTGATCGATCCCCAAACGTTCGTCTTTAATGCCTCTGCTGGCCACAACTCAAGAAGTGGCAGATGTTTGAGTGCCGCGGCGTGAAAGACAACTTCCGGACGATGTTCATCGAACACTCGATTGAGAGCATCCGCGTCACGAATGTCACATATGACAAGGTTCCTCGTGTCGAGCAAGGCGCGACCCTCGATGGAAAGTTGAGTCTCGTGTAACGCAGACTCGTCTCGTTCCAGCATGATAAGCGACGATGGAGCAAATCTGGAGATCTGACGACACAGCTCCGATCCGATAGATCCTCCCGCTCCGGTGACAAGAACGCGCTTGCCCTCCAAATAGTGCGCGATCTCTTCGACGTTCGTATCAATTTCACGTCGTCCCATGAGGTCCTCGATCGTCAAGAACCGAATGTCACTGATTCGGACTTTCCCAGCAAACATTTCGGAGAGAGGCGGGAGTATCCGAACCTCCAAATTCGCGTCCCGGGCGCGCTCCGCCACTTCAGCGATACTCGCAGAGTCAAAGTTGGCAATCGCAATAACCAACATCGTGGCCTTGAAACGCTCCGCAGCCGTACCAATGTCGTCACGGTTTCCCACGACACTCAGGCTTCGAATCCGAAGATGGCGTTTGGACGGATTGTCATCGAGCAGCACGACCGGAAGGAAGGGCGCCGTCTCACTGGCGAGGAGCGCTTCGATGACCTGAATCCCGGCATCGCCCGCACCAAACACGATGGCGCGATCTCTAGAGACATAGGTCGGTCTCATTCCTGGGGCGACCGTAACAAAGCGGTATATCGCTCGACCACCTAGGGCCAGAACCAGTGCGCACAGCGTGGCAACGACAACAGTACCGTACGAGACTCCTGATCGAATAAATACCGCTGATACAATTCCAAGCATCACGCCGACGGAAATGACGACGGCTGCAACGGTCACCACTTCCTCAAACGAGCCAATTCTCCATCTGTGCCGATAAATAAAGATCGCTCCCACTAAAAGTTGGGAAATTACGCAGACGCCTATACCGATCAGTACGTCCCTCCAGTGAACCGTCATGTTCGAGGCAACGTGGTAGCGCAGAAATGAGGCGAAGAGAACAGCGATGGCCCAAGAGACAACATCGTAGATGGGAGCCACCCATACCTGGCGCGAGAAACCGACTCTGCCTCGCATCTATATTCTCCCCAGTAAGCGCTCGCTCATACAGTAACGCTCGTTCGTTGAGAGCAGCGTTACGTGCTTGACTTGACAATCTCCCCGCTTGCCGGACACCTCATATAGGAGGTAGAGATGCAAGTTGTAACAAAGGAACCAAGGACCCCGGCCGAGCGACGTGGTCGTTAATCAAAGAGTTCCGCCGAGACTCCCCGCTCTCGTCATGGACCAGAAACGCACGGTCGCCGACCTGGCTCGACAGCTCGGCACCAATAGTCAGACCCGGGGCCACAGGGTTCGCCAGGAACGAGTCGACCGCGCTGAGCGAGAGGGCATCACCAACACTGAAAGGGCCGAACTGGCCCAGTTGCGGCCGGAACTTTGCTAGGTGAAAGAGGAACGCGACCTGCTAACAATCCACCGTCTTTTGTGTGAAGGAGTCCACTCGGTAAGTCGTTACCGGTGGATCAGCACCCGGAAACCGAAGACCATAGCATGCGTCTCGCCTGTCAGGCGCTACGAGTCTTGCCCTCCTCCTAGTACGAGAGGCGAGTGAAACACGGCAGCCGATCTAGTGCGTCGGATCACGACGAGGCCTACTTTGTAAACGAGATCAGGGCCATCCACGACCACCTCGACGACTCCTATGGCTCGCCGAAACTCACCTGCAAGCTGCGCGGACGTGAGTTCCTCGCCAACCACAAGCGCATCGAGCAACTCGTCAGTGGCCACGGCCTCTTCGCGAAGGACGCGCGGCGAAGGAAGCTGTAGACGACAGTTCCCGGCCTTTGGGCCCCGCCACAGCCTGAACGCGTCCAACGGAACTCAAGCTTCGGCGAACTAAGTCTGCGCGCGTTTGGGGAGATTTCGACATCGCGACGGGCGAGGCGTGGCTCTACGTCGCCGGCGTGATTGACCTCGGAACACCACGGGTCGCTAGCAACGCGATGGACCGCCATATGCGCAACAAGTTGGTGTCGCGAGCGCTCCGCATAGCGATCGAGGCTCGAGGTCGCGACGCCACCGAGATGAACTTTCATCACGACAATGGCATTCAATACTTGTCGCCCGAGTTCAAAGAGCTCCGTGCGCGCCGCGGCGTCGCTCAGTCGGTCGGTCGCAGGGGCTCGCGTCACGATAACACCGCGGACGATAGATTCTGGGCGACGTTGAAGCGCGAGTTTGTTGATCGGTTCCGCTTCGAGTCACGGGCCGACGCAAGGCGCGCGATTACTGGCTCGATCAACAATTACAACGCTGTTCGCCGGCACTCGTCAGATAACAACATGTCACCGATCGAGTGGGAGTTACAATTCTCACGCCGACGGATTCAGGTGGAATCAATATGTGTCCGGGATTTGGAAGAAGGGCCAATCCGTGGTTAAGACAATGGCGTTCGACTTCGGAACTCCTGATGAAGTTCGAAGACCTTCAGCGGTGGACATTGTTTTTCCAACTCACTAGCTAAATTGGTGGCAAAACTGCCTGCGCGAATCATCGATTGCTGGTTCATGTTCAATTGTCGAGGGAGATATGGAGGTTAGGACCGTTACATCGATAGCAACGTCATTTTCCACGCCGGTCAAATTTTGCATTTAAGATAGCGGAAGATTGATGAGATATGAAAATTGCGATTCTTAGTCAGTGGTATTATCCAGAACCCGGAGGGGCTGTTGTCCCTAGCGTGTTAGCCCGATCTCTCGCGCAGAGAGGGCACGAAGTCCAGGTATTGACTGGTTTCCCCAATTATCCGTCCGGGCGTTTGGCTCCCGGATATCAAATGGAAAGACGCTTAGATGAAAGGGATACAAATAATGTCAACATTCGACGAGTAGCTCTCTATCCCGACCATGGCAAATCCGCGTTGAGACGTGGGACAAACTACCTTTCATTTGCCTTGAGCGCATCAGCCAGTGGTTTGTCGTTACTTCGCAAGTCTGATGTTGTTTGGGTATACAACTCGCCGGTCTCGATTGGATTGCCCAGCATGCTAGCGAGTGCAGTTGGGGGCCCGCCTCACCTAATGCACGTGATGGATCTCTGGCCAGACAGCATGTTTCTGGGAGGTTTTGGAGTTGGCAGGAGCCAAAAACTTATATCTCGCTCAATTGGAGCCTGGTGCGACTTAACGTATAAGAGAGCTTCAGCGATTGCGTGCACGTCGAAGGGTATTGCGAACGTCCTATCAGAGAGGGGTGTTCCAAGTGAGAAGCTTTTCCACATTCCAGTTTGGACTGACGAAAATATCTACTTCGAGAGGCCATACGCCAAGGAATTGGCAGACTCCTTGGGAGTGAAAGAGAAATTTGTCGTTCTATACGCGGGAACGCTGGGAAGCGCTCAGGGGCTCAGGGGCTTTCTTGAGGTCTGTCAGAGACTTCAGGACTTACCACATTTGCAGGTACTAATTGCCGGCTCGGGAACGGGCGAAAGTGACCTCCGCAATCTCGCGTCATCAACGAATATCTCGAACATTAGGTTCTTGGGACAATGGCCGATGGAGGATATGGGAAGACTCATATCAATTAGCGACGTCAATTTGGTTAGTTTAAAAGCCGATTTACTATCGAGAATAACAATTCCAAGCAAACTTGTGAGCATCCTGGCCTCAGGTCGGCCAGTCATTGCATGGGCGGATGGTGAACTAGCTGACATGGTGAATGAATCAGGTGCTGGGCTCATCGCAAAAGCTGGCGACGTGAATGAACTGGAGATTGCAATCAGGAAGATGTGCTCGGGTGGAGAAACCTACATTAGAAGATTGGGCAAGATGGGTAGAACTTATTACGACCAGCGATTGTCACTTGAAACGGGGGTCGATTCCGTAGAAAGAGTGTTGAGCCAAATTGCGTAACTACAGAGTCGCACTTATCCGTGCGTGACTCACGGGACTTCAAGCGAACAAATAGCCTCAGTGAAACTAGAAACCGGGTCACCAAACTTACGATAGCCGACTCCGTTCATGCAGATTGTTCCACGAGCGGTTAAGGAGTGTGGTACCGATAATGAGATTCACCACTCGTTGCGAACAGTTGTGAATCTCGTATTCAAAGGGTGCAACGGATCGGATTCCCGAATCCCATTGCTGACAGACCACATTGACCGCGGTTGAAATCGTCTCTGCGTCGAGGCCGGTAATGACTATGGCCCCAGTGTCGAGGACTTCGGGGTGTTCGATAGCATCGCGAATAGTCACGGCTGGGAATCCTAGGATGACCGACTCTTCGGAGATGGTTCCACTATCGGACAGCACACATCGTGCGGACTGCTGGAGTCGGTTGTAGTCGAAGAACCCGAACGGCTCCTTGAACTGCAAACGTTCAGAATGGAAACCGCCGATCACGTCGAGTTGTTTGCGGGTTCTCGGGTGCGTTGAGACAATTGCGGGCATCCCCCATCGCTCCGTGAGAGCCTCAAGAGCCTCGAGGATAGCGCGCAGTCGATCAGGGAAGTCAACATTCTCTTCTCGGTGCATCGAAACGAGAAAGTAGCCGCGCTCCTCGAGGCCCAGCTCGACAAGTACTGAGGACGTAGTGATCCGCTCTCGATAGGCGTCGAAGACTTCCGTCAGTGGAGTGCCGGTTAAGTAGATCCGCCGAGGGTGGAGCCCTTCTGCTAGGAGGTTCCTCCTGGCATGTTCCGTGTAGACGAGGTTAAAGTCGGCGATGTGATCGACCATGCGACGGTTGACCTCTTCGGGGACGTTCTCATCGAAGCAGCGATTCCCAGCCTCCATGTGATACACCGTGACTCCCTTGCGGCGGGCAATGAGCGCCGCAATGGCACTGTTGGTATCTCCGAGAATGAGCAGCGCATCGGGTCGGTGCTCCTCGATGAGCAACTCGACACCGGATAAAGTGCTACCGAGAAATTTACCGAGAGAACTTGTGTCGCTCGCCAAGACAACGTCAGGTGCCCTCAGCTTCAGGTCCTCGAAGAACACGGCGTTCAGTTGGCGGTCGTAGTTCTGTCCCGTGTGGACGATGATCTGATCAACGGCGGCGTCGAGGGCCGGCATGATGCATGCCAAGCGGATAATCTCCGGCCGGGTACCGAGCACCGTCATTACCTTTAGCGTCATCGATTCACCATCTCGGCATAGGTGTCGGGGGCGTCGGGGTTGAAAATCTCATGAGACCAGAATAGGGTAACTAGTTCCGTCGAGCCGGTGTTGGTCAGATTGTGGGTGTGCATCGTCGGAATGTCAATGAAGGTTGGCGTCTCTCCGTCGACGTCAAAATCGACAATGACATCATTGAACAGGCGGCGGATCCCGATGGTGGCGTGACCCCGCAGGACCACGAACCGTTCTACCTTGCGAAGATGGAAATGGTTTCCGCGCTCAATCGACGGATGTGAGTCGGAGATAAAACTCTGTCCCCCGCTACCCCCTTTAACAACTTCGACCAGCGAACCCCGGGCGTCAGTCCGCTTGTTCAGCGGTACGGGGTAGATCGACGGATAGAGGTAAGAGCGGTAAGTGTTGAACAGATCCAGTGAAATATCGTCGGAGAGTTGAGGAATGACGCCCTGGCGATATGTCGCGGCGATGTTCTGTAGGAGCTCCAAGAGTTCACTGACAACGAGCGACGTTCCGTCGGGACGAAGTCGTTGCGAAGCCGTCGGGGGCGCATCGATGCACCCCGCAATGAGAGCCGCGACCGCCTGTGCGTGCAGGAGATTAAGTTGACCATCTCGGTCGATGGTCGGCGTTTCTCCCGTGGCGAGTTGGTGACAGAAGGTGGAGACAACGGAGTTGTAAAAAGGGCGACCCCGCTCGCCGAAGACGTGTGGGAGCATGAGGTCCGTAAAGACACCACCAGTTGTGTCGGTCGCGGCATTCAAGAGACGAGCCACCTCGCGCTTCGTCTGACCGTAGGCAGTGTCTCCATCGGCATGGGTTGAATTGGCATACAGGACGTGAATGGGCCGATTTGCCCGTTGAATAGCTGATGTAAGTTCTTGGGCCAGCGAGATATTTCCGGCCACGACGTCTTCATCCGGGCCACGGTTAACTCCCGCGAGATGAACGATGACGTCTGCGTCTTCAACGAAGTCATCGAGCTTTTCGGAGTTGCTGAAGATGGAACGGCCGCCTCGAATCACTTTCGCCTCCGTGTTACCACGGAGCTGGCAACTGAAGTGCCAACCAATCAGACCCTCCGCACCGGTGATGGCAATCGTGGTCATCGGGCGTAACGGGTGGCGATTGCCGAAGCCCGTTGCTCTCCGAGCACCCGTTTGAGATCCTCTCGGATCTGGGGCAACGAACAGAGGAGAGTTTTGATGGACTCTCGCTCGAGTCGGACGGTGTTGTGAGAGTGATAGTCCTCACTGGGCCGATCTCCCTTATGACCCTCTTCGACGAACCCGCTGTAGTCGAGGTCCCGAGCGTCCATGCTGACTCGGTAGTAGTCGTCAAAGTCGTCAGATCGCTGGAGTTCTTCTGTCGTGGCAAGCGTTTCGTAAAGTTTCTCCCCGTGGCGAAATCCGATCACGTCGATGGAGTTCTCTGCCTCGAACAGCTCAACTACGGCCGAGGCGAGATCGCCGATGGTCGAGGCCGGCGCCTTGCGAATGAAGATTTCGCCAGAGCGTGCGTTGACTAACGCGAACTCAACCAACGACACTGCGTCACGAAGCGGCATCAAAAATCGTGTCATTGACGGTTCTGTCACCGGCAAAGGACGTCCCTGCGTGATGCAGCGGATGAAGAGAGGCACAACCGATCCTCTCGAGTACATGACGTTCCCGTATCGAACCACGGAAGCCACAGTCTCGCTCGTGGGGTTGGCCCGCGCCCACGCTTGGACGAGTTTTTCCATGAGGGCCTTCGTCATACCCATTGTGTTAATTGGGTAGACCGCCTTATCGGTCGACAAACAGACCACACTTCGAACACCATGCCGACTCGCGCGTTCCAGAACGTTGGCGCTACCATCGACGTTGGTCTTGACCGCTTGCATTGGAAAGAACTCGCACGATGGAACCTGCTTGAGAGCTGCCGCGTGAAAGACCAGGTCCGTTCCTTGGAAAGCCGAGTCGAGACTGGATGCATCTCTCACGTCGCCTAAGTAGAAGTGAATCGGTTCACCCGCAAAGTCGTGGCGAAGGGCATCCTGTTTCGCCTCGTCTCGGCTCAAGATACGGACCTCTCGACACCCCTGATCAAGGGCGTATCGGGCCATGGTGATGCCAAAAGAACCGGTACCACCGGTAATAGTGATGACCTGGTCACGAAGGTTGAACTTCACATCAGTCTCAGAGTTCGATTCCACGAAACGACTGTAGTCTCGACCATTATGCTCACGATGATTTGGCTCGAATCGCCGCAGCGCGAAACATCGCTCGATTCTGTTCCAATGCCGCGGACTCCCCCAACAGTTCGGCAACTGCAGGTGGCATCGATTCAACTTGACGGACGAACGCCTCTTGATCTTGGTCACAGGCCAATTGGAGCACGCGTTCGAAGGCACGAGGGTCAGCTAGCGGTAGGTCGTGACCGAGGCCACGACGTTCGAGTTCATGCCACGGCGTTCGGTTCCCAACAAGCACGGGCCGGGCACAGCTCAGCGCTTCCACGATGGCGTGTCCGTAGTTCTCCTGCAGGCTCGGAAGGAAGAAGAGGTGGTGAGCAGCAATCGTCTCGGCGACTTCGTCATGTTCGACGGGGCCGATGAACTCCACCGTGATCGATGCTGGAAGTGATTGAACGAGTACCCTACACTCGGCCGCGTACTGAGAGTCTTCCTCCGGACCGGCGATGGTGAACTGGATCTCACCGTCAACGTGAGCCAACCGCTGTATTGCGAAGGTCAGGTTCTTTATCGGGGAAATGCGAGACAAGAAGATGACTCGAAGATGGCCAGCATGTTTCTCAGGTAGTTGCAGTTCTGGTCCCTTAACTCTTGTCCGCAATTCACTCGCCAACGCGATCGTGATGTGGGAGCCAAACAAAGTTCGCAGATCATTCGCCTCTTCGATCGATGTTGCATTCCACGTCGTCCGTCGCGGCAGTCCCAGCAGACGATAAACGGCAAGGTACGCCTTCTTCTTCTTCGACTTGAGGGTCAATGCCTCACGAATGAGTTCCCCTCGAGGAGCTAGGACGACCGTCGGTCGTGCACCTTTGACGAGGAGTGCCGCCACAAGAGGTATTACAGAAAATCGCGGCGCAAAGAAGCTATTGATATAAATCACCGATGGATTCGTTTCAGTGATCCATCGACGATAGTTCGTGAGCGTGAAGTGACGGTCGGGCTCGAAGCGAACGAATACATTTGATTGCTCAGTCCAGCTGCCAGAGACAACTCCTCGCAAGGTGCTCGTCTTCTTCAGGTCGTGGTCAACCGCCAGAACGAAGAAAGTGAACCCATCGTAGAGTTGGTCGACAAGCCCTTCGATTGAACGAATTGAGCCGCCGGCAAGGACTGCAGGAGGAAAGAAGGGGGCCACGATGAGCACGACCGGTCGGACATCGCCTGTAGGTTGCTGTTGGGCCTGGAAGGTCATGGTGCCACCGTACTGCCCAGGCACCTCCTACTTCCCCGGTAACCGCACCCGTCCGATACCGCGTAATGTGTCGTCATCTCACTTCGGTGTCCACACTCCTTTCGAGATTGCTTGCGTGAAAAACGATGTGAACGACCATAAGCGAGATGCCGTATGAGCCGCTATCGGCGAGAGTGAAAACCTCAAAGTTCGGTGATACGACGATTGCGACACCGAACGCAGCCATGCCTACAGATTGCGCGATGGAAACTCACAACAGCTTTCCCATCCCGAGTTGGCGACCATCGGTCGGCTGAGTGAATTGATCACCGAAACTCGTGTGCCTATGATCGATGCCTCGCGAACTGGGAGTTTGAGTGCGATGTCGAAGACCTATGGAAATGAGACTGCCCAGAGATAGGGAACAAGCGTCATGAAGCTTTCGCCACTGTTTGGGGTACAAACTCGTAACCGACGAGACTGACGAAGTCAATCTTCGAATAACGCCGCTCGTTATCACATTAGTTGATACGTTGGTATTATTAATTTTATCTTCAGTCTTGGACTAGAACAATTATTGGAAAAATTTCCAGATGGCGTTGGTGCCAGATTTCTCGGCAGATTAGATCTGCCTTTTGTTTCCAGTGTGTGTTGAGGTTCTTGGGTACAATACGTCGCGGTTGGTTTCGACCGAAGCACCAGCAATCGCCAAAAATGGCGGCCCTCCAAAATCGAAACAAAGTATCAATCGCGAGTTGGCTGAATGATTTGTCCTAACCCGAAGCGGCTGGAGCATGATTCGACTGGTTACTCGCCTCGTTCAAAAATCGACCGCCAACGGATTCGAATGGCTCGACGAAACATGACTCTTGAGGTGCTCCGAGGCAAGACGGGAACGTTTCTCTATTGTTCAATATCTTCTCCGCTTAACTCCTCAAAATGTCCAGGATGAGTCGCCTTCCGACGGTGATTCTCCTTATGCGAAAGAAGAGGACAAATTATTACAGTGTCGAGCGTTTGTTCGAGAATCTCGTTCCACCGCTTTCAAGACAGTTCGATGTAAGGGTCGTCCATGTGCCCTGTTTCGGGGTCAGTCCTGTCGAATTTATTCGCAATCTCATATTCACTGCGCGACTCCGCGCTGATGTCATACACGTGACTGGGGACATTCAATACTGCGCCCTAGCCGTCCCGCGTCAACGCTGTGTCTTGACCGTTCTTGATCTAGTCTCGCTGAATCGTCTGAAGGGCCCACGAAAGCACGTCCTCTCTCTGCTTTGGTATTCTCTACCTCTCCGATGGGCACAACACGTGACCTCAATCTCAGAAGAGAGCCGAAATCAGCTAGAGAGAAGTTATCCTGCGGCCGTGGGCAGGGTGAGTGTTGTCTCATGTTGTGCGGATCCGGCCTTTGAGCGCAACAAGGTCTTCGCGCACGCGGACACCGACAGGCCACGGGTATTGCAAGTTGGGACTAGCGCGAACAAGAACGTCCATCGGGTTGCCCTAGCTGCTTCGGGCCTTCCTCTACATCTTCGGATCATTGGTCCGCTGAGCGATGATCTGCGGACGTTGTTATCCAACCTTGACCTGGAATGGAGTTCAGCCGAACAGTTATCTACTGAGGAATTAATCAAGGAGTACCAAAACAGCGATGCTCTGGTGTTCGCCTCAACGTATGAGGGGTTTGGGCTTCCAATAGTGGAAGCTCAGTCAATTGGCCTACCCGTCTTGACTTCCAAGATCCAACCTATGACGGACGTAGCCGGCGAGGGAGCACTGTTTGTCGATCCGTACAGCGAATTCGAAATACGATCCGGTCTAGAACAACTATTGAGTTCACCTGATTTATGTCGAAGATTAGTTGAGCAAGGCAGAAACAATGTAAAGCGTTTCGACGTGAGGATTGTAGCGGACCAATATGCCAAGATTTACGCTGATGTCTTGAATCGCAACTAGATTGAAGTCACTCCACCTAGAGGCGCTGCGATGAAAGCGGGCGAAGAAGATAGTTACGAGAGTTAGCATTGCTCCAAGTAGCGCTGGCCGCATAAACCGTGTCTGCTTTCCCTGGATAGCTTCAAACTTCGACACTAAGACGACGGGGGAAACAGTATGATTGATGATCTCGAGAATGCAGACGTTATTGTGCTTGGTCCTGATCACGCCGACTCCTTCGCGGTGAATATCGCTGAAGGGCTCAAGTCGCTAGCGATCACTGCTGCAGTAATTGATCCAAATAGAGGATTCTCCAGACTCGGAACTTTACAGGGATACACGACTTACTTTCAGATCATGAGTGAGGCGGTCCGCCATGTACATCCGCTTGAACGATTTGTCGTCGATCGGCCTATTGAGCGCCAACTCACTCAATCCAGCCCTTCACTCGTTATCTCAGTGTGGTCACAGTTTAGTCCTGCCCAAATCGAGCGTTGGAGAGGACTAACACCGGGGGCGATGTGGGTCTTCTGGTATCCAGATCACCTCGCAAACCTAGGAGCCCACCGAGCGTTAATCGCTCCGTATGACCACTTCTTCTTTAAAGAGCCATTTCTTGTTGATTTATTGTCAGCCAAAACGAATCTGCCAGTGCATATGCTCGCCGATGCCTGCAATCCAGATCGTCACCGTCCTGAGGAACCTGCGAATGAGGTCGAGCGTCGCCAATACCAGTGCGACATTGCTATAGCAGGGAATCTTTATACCTATCGACTACTCGTGATGGAAGCAATTCCCGAAGAAACTGACCTCCGGATATACGGTCATCTCCGAAACGCGCTCCCAAAACGCTTTGAGCGATTTTCCGGAGCGTTCACCGGCGAATACGTAACTTGGAGGACTAAATCTTTGGCATTTCGCGGTGCCAAGATTGTATTGAACACAATGCACTACGCCGAAATTAGAGGAGTGAACGCAAGGCTTTTTGAAGCGACAGCATGCGGTGGTTTCGTGTTGAGCCACGCCGGGCCTGACATCGCTCAATACTACGAGCCCGGAGTTGAGATCGCTACCTTTGATAGCTCAGCTGAACTTCGCGACGCAATTGGCTACTACCTCGGCGCCGAAGAAGAGCGGCGCAAAATTGCTAGTGCGGGCCTCGCCCGAGCTCACCGTGATCACACTCACCCGCGACGAATGGTTGAGATGCTACATACGCTTGGACTGGCGGAGAAACTCGGAATAGCCGAGACTTCATAGCGGTCATGAATTCGAAGCGTTTGTCCTCACAGGTTCGGCGAGCGATTCATGGATTAAAGGAACACGCCGCAAATCGACCGCACGCAAGGGCGGTAGCGGGAACTGCCAGTACAAACGTCGCTATATGAGGTTGTCGACAGCCCGCTTCTCCATCAGATTGCTCAAACTGAAGCACACCGATGCAAGAAGACTAAACAAGACACCTAGGAGCATCGAAAACCGGACCTATTCTCTGACATCACCCGACGTGTCGGGATCACTGAGTGACAGCCACAAGGCTCGGATGCCGTCGTCCAATGAGACGGCGGGTACCCAGCCAGGCACAGTCGCAGCGATATCCCAAGGCTCCATCATTTCTCTCCATCGGTAGCCTCTCTTTCCCCACTCCACGGGTACCTCCTTGCCGATGATCTCTCCAATACGATCAACGAGGTCCCGCAGCTGAAGTGGTGACCCAGACGTGACCGCATAGATTGATTGAATTGAAGAATGAGCCGTTCGAACGAAGTTCGCAGCGGCGAGACAAGCATTTGCAGCATCATCAACGTGCACGAGGTCAATGAACTGTTCGCCCGGACTGATACCAATCGGCGTGCCCGTAAGGGCAGCCTTCATTAATAGATTAATTAGTTTCGGTCGACGGTCTTTGGGCCCGTAAGTTTCGAAGAACTTCACAGTAACGACCTGGAGGCGCGCTGACTCAACGTAGAACTGCAAGATATCCTGAAATGCCTGCTTAATTGCAGCATAGAGTTCGACGGGGTGATAATCGCTACCACCAGCATTTTGCCAATAGGATCCGGCATTCACCAATAGACTGTCGCCGCGGGTGGCCAGAGCGTCTGCCAACCGTGTTCCAAACAAGAGATTATCGATGACTAAAGGCGCCAGGTCTTCATCAGAATGAACTCCGGCAAAATAACCTGCCATATGAAAACAAACGTCAGGTGATGAGGCGGCAACGATCGAGTGTAACGGAGCGACGCCATCGTCTACGTGGATAACCGTGGGAAGGTCGCCAAGACTAGTAATTGTTGAAGTCGGTCGAACGATTACATGGACATCCCACCCCTGTTCGAGAAGGTGACTTGCTAATCGACGACCAATAAACCCAGTCGCGCCGCTGAGTAGTGCTCGTGGACGATCCTCGAAAAGTGGCGCTACCATCTCGTCACTGACTGTACGAAAACGGCGAAATGAAGTCAGCAAGTGTCGGGAATGCTGCATCCCGTGGCGAGACTATGGGGTCCTTGAATGGCCATAGGATCGGAAGAGAGTCCCAGCGGATCCCTATGTCTCGGCTGGCTTCGTATTCAGTGCTCGTCGCGTAAGCCATCACTGTCCCGTCATTGAGCGCCGCGAAACCGTGGGCCAGGCCTTTAGGTATGAAAAGCCCATGCCATGATATGTCATCAAGGTCGAACGTCTCGACCTCACCAAAAGTAGGAGAGCCCAACCTGAGGTCGACTTCAACGTCGAATGCTGCACCCCGGACACAATGAACCAATTTGTCATGCTCCGCCGGAGGCACCTGGAAGTGCAAACCACGGACCACCTGTTGATTTGATCGACTGTAGAGTTGCTCAGGCCAGACACTGGGTATTCCAAGTTCAGCGAACGAGCGTTCGTGATAGGTCTTTACAAACATGCCCCGGTCATCGGCCTGTACCGCCGGCCGCGATTGAAGTAGCCCTGGGATCCTACTCTCTTCGACCAATCGCGTGAAGGTGGAATCCGAAGCCGCGGATCCTCGAAGCCCCGAACAATTTCGACGGTGTGATCAGTCGATGAGTTGTTCGCCACCACGATTTCGATGTTTTCGTAACTTTGATGGATCACTGAGTCCAAGCATGCAGCAATATGGCGCTCACCGTTAAGTACGGGGATGATCACTGAAACAAGAGGCTCAGCACCCGACGAGCCGTCGACCGACGAACCTGTTTCGTTCACCATTCAAGACTAGAGGGAGAAACTTCGCCGAGAAGTGCGACGGGGAAGCCGCCTAGCGGCGAGCGCGGGCAATCTTGAAGGTGCGCTGTTAAAGTAAAGTGGCTCAATGGTTTGGGGGCCCAGTGACGATTGAAACGATAGGTACGGTGCCCCTGTCGAACCGAGGAATCACGATGTGCCGGGGATGTCACGCCGACACCCTGGTGTCGATCCTCGATCTTGATGTTCAACCTCTCGCCAACGAGCTCCTACCGTCGGCGAAATCGCCAGAGTCCTCCTTCCCTCTCCACTTACGCATATGCGCAACGTGTGGTCTCGGCCAAGTCGGTGAGTTCGTGCTGCCAGATCGAATCTTCAGTAATTATCCGTATCTTTCGTCGGTGAGCACTTCATGGGTCGCTCACGCGCGTTCTTTTGCGGAGAGAATGACAAGAGATCTCGGTCTTGGCGCGTCTGATCTTGTTGTGGATGTCGCAAGCAACGATGGCTACTTATTGAGAAGGTTTGTGGATCTTGGGATCCCAGTCCTGGGTGTTGAGCCGGCGCAAAATATTGCGACCCTTGCTCAAGAATCAGGGGTGGAGACGCTTCCCGTCTTTCTCGGAGTTGAGACCGCGCTTCAGATTGTCGATTCTAGGGCCCAGCCACGACTCGTTACTGCGAATAATGTGCTCGCACACGTACCTGATTTGGATGATTTCGTTGGTGGATTAAGCGTGCTGTGCGGTTCTCACACGGTCATCACCGTCGAGAATCCCTCGTTTCTCAAACTTTTGCGCGAGACCCAATTCGATACGATTTACCACGAGCATTTCTCGTACCTTTCGGTGATCGCAGTACGCGCCCTTGTCGCTCGTCATGGTCTCGAATTGGTAAGGATCGAGGAGTTGCCGACTCACGGTGGTTCCTACCGATACTGGATTGTCCGGCGAGGTTTCGGCTTCGATGACGGCACAGTTGAAGCAGCCGCTAAGCGCGAAGTAGCTGATGGCCTTTTGTCGAGTCAACTTTGGGTTGATTTCGAGAAGCGAAGCCGAACCACGATTAGCGGTTTTCGAGAGTGGCTGGATCAAATGATGGAGAGCGGATCCCGCATTGCGGCTTACGGAGCGGCTGCCAAGGGCAATACGCTTCTGAACGCGGCGAGGGTCACGAGCCAAGAGATCGGACTTGTCGCGGATGGAAGTGTTGAGAAGCAAGGGAAGTATTTGCCAGGGAGCCGTATTGCTGTCGTGGCACCGAGCGAACTCGCACAGTACGGTCCGAGTGAGATACTCATACTTCCGTGGAACCTCGCTTCGGAGATAAGTGTGATTAACGCCGAACTGGTTCCAGACGCGCAGTGCTGGAAGGCTGTGCCGACGATGACTCGTCTGGGTATCTCGTGAAGTCAGAGCTACTCCCTTTTCGCGGAGCAGTAATCTTGCGAAGTGAACCAAGGATCGACGAGCGAGGGTCTTTCCGTCGGATCGTCGACGTCGAGGACCTAGTTGCACTCGGATTGGAATCGACAATCGCTCAGGTCTCGTGCGTCACCAATAAGAGGCGGGGCACGATTCGCGGACTTCACTATCAGGCCGATCCACATGGTGAGGCAAAGACCTTATGGTGTGTCGCGGGCTCCGTCTTTGACGTCATTGTCGATGTTCGCGTAGAAGAGCCAACATACGGAAAGTGGCTCTCGATAGAACTATCGGCTGACGAGCCTGTTGCTTTACACGTACCCCGAGGCGTCGCGCACGGCTACCAAACTCTCGAGGACAACACTGAGTTGATGTATTTGATCAGCGCCCCGTATCATTATGCAAGTGCACGCTCGCTATTGTGGCGAGATCCAACCATTGGCGTCGAATGGCCACGTCCCGTCAACGCCATATCTGAACGTGATCGAGAAGCACCGCAATGGCCGCCAGGGCCTTGATCACCGGCGCAACGGGTCTCCTCGGCGCTCATGTCGTAGAGCACTGGAACCTTCTTGACGTCGACCTGGTGATCGCCGAGCACGAGAAGTATGACCTTTTGAAACCAGGAGTTCCGACAGAGCTTGTCCAGCGATACAGGCCGCAGATCGTCATTCATCTTGCGTAGGTGGCAAGTGGCACCCCCGATTACCGGACATCCCCCGATAATCAGAAGTGGATGGAGGTTAAATGCTGTGGTGGCGCGCACGCGATTCCTCTAGGTTTTGGTTGTTTCGTCGCTACCGAAACTACGAGAACTGCATGCGCGTCACTTAACGAAAGTCGAGTACTTCGAACAGTGAGGGTCAACCCAGGCCGGGGGCGAGCCTTTCGAGGACTTCAAGCCTCGTTCAGAGGGTCAAGTTATTCACGGAACCCGAGGAGTCCCAAAAGTGCTTCGCGTATTCGGGGGAAGACTGAGCTATGATGCAACGCTACATACCTATTCGAGAATGGTAAAATAGTAAAATCACTGTTACGAACTTCCGGGAGATTAGTTTCAGTGTATGCCAAACTAAACGTGGCTCAGTCGAGGTCCCGATGGCATCATTCATCTGACGTGATGACTGGGATTGGCTATCTTAAAAAGTGCCCCATCATCAGAGTTGCGATACTTGACGCGTCCGTCGTGATCTTAGGTGGCGCGTTGAGTCAAGGCGGGACATCGTGAATACTGGCTGGCTGGTTTGTCCGAACTCACCAGAAGACGTTTGGTCAAAGTGAAAGTTGTAATCCTTGCTGGGGGACTCGGAACACGGCTCTCGGAAGAAACCGCCCTTCGTCCCAAGCCAATGGTTGAGATCGGCACGAAACCAATTCTGTGGCACATCATGAAAATATATGCGGCGCACGGGCTCACAGATTTCATAATCTGTTGCGGCTACAAGGGTTACATGATTAAAGAATACTTCTCCAATTACGCCCTCCATAACTCCGATGTAACTTTTAAAATGAAGGAACGAAGTGTCACCATCCATCACAGCGACGTGGAGCCATGGACGGTCACACTCGTTGACACCGGTGAGCACACCCAAACTGGGGGGCGTCTAGCCCGAATCGCGAAGTACCTTGACGACGAGAATTTTGCGATGACCTATGGCGATGCTGTCGGCGCTATCGACATAGCGGACGTGGTTAACTTTCACAAAGCAAAAGGCACTTTGGCGACAGTGACTGCCGTCAGACCTCCAGCCAGGTTTGGCGCACTCGAAACCGATCAGGGCCGCGTGACGCGTTTCAGGGAGAAGCCCGACGGAGATGATGCCTGGATCAACGGGGGATTTTTTGTCCTTTCGCCCGCCGTCATCAACTATATCGACAGCGATGACACTCTCTGGGAACAGGAACCTCTTGAACGACTTGCTTCAGAGGGGGAATTAGCGTCCTACCAGCACGACGGATTCTGGCAGCCAATGGACACGTTAAGGGATCATAAAGTGCTTGAGGACCTTTGGGCTTCGGGTGAGGCTCCTTGGATGATCTGGTGACCTCAACAGCTGGTCGCTCGCTCTCTTCCATCTTGGAGCGCTCGTACTAGGGGCGACGAGTCTTAGTCACGGGGCACAACGGCTTCGTCGGCTCCCGGTTGTCGTTCGTGCTTGCCAACGCTGGTGCCGAAGTAACAGGTCTCTCGCTCCCGGCCGAGGCTGGAGGCCTCGCGACTGCCCTTCGCCTATCCGAGACTGTTGACTCGATTGAAGGCGACATTACGGTGCTGTCGACTGTGCAACAGGTTGTCGCGGAGTGTGCCCCGGAGTTCGTATTCCACCTCGCCGCCCAAGCGCTGGTTTTACCTTCCTATATTGACCCTGTCCTCACTTTCGCCACGAACGTCATGGGTACTGTCAATGTACTTGATTCGATCCGACGACAACCCAGTGTTCGGTGCTGCGTCGTGGTAAGCAAGTGACAAATGTTATGCGACTGCTGACGGCACCCACGTTGAGACTGATTGTCTTGGGGGCGACGACCCGTACAGCGCGAGTAAGGCGGCTGCGGAAATCGTCGCTCACGCCTACCGCACTTCATACTTCGACCACGGGCAACTCGCGTTGGCAACGACCCGCGCTGGGAACATTATCGGCGGTGGTGACTGGGCAGAGCACCGAATTATCCCCGACTACACTCGGGCGATCCGGGACGATTTCCCCGTTGTCCTGCGGCGACCGGATGCCATAGATCCTGGCAACACGTTCTCGACGCGACGGCGGGCTATCTGCGGCTTGGTGACGCCCTTGCGCGCGACCAGACGATGTACTCGCAGGCATGGAACTTCGGACCGAGCGATGTCTTCACGCTCAGCGAACGATAGGTAACGACCTGACACGGACGGAGGAAGGTTGGGTCTCACTCCTCCAGCGTGGCGGAACCAACGAAAGCCGACCGGCCACGAGATATTCGACTGGGCCGATGCATCTTCTGTCGACAACCCGAGTGCGATCGCCGCCCAGAACCGAACACGATCCTCGCGCCAGGCGACCGACGGACGGCCCGGGGAGGTGATCTGTCCCCGGTATGCCCGAGCCGCTGCTTGCTGCTTTCCAACACCCATCTTCACCAACTCCTCTCTCGAGGTGTTGCGAGCGCCAGGTGAATTCACCTTGCGTGCCGCGGTCCGTGTGAAAAATGACGTGCCGTGGCCGCTCACCGCGTAGCGCGATTGCCATCTTCAAAGCGTCTTCGACGAGATCGGCCCGCATGTGGTTGGCTAACGCGTAACCGAGGACCCGGCCCGAGCAGGCGTCGCGAATGGCGCACAGGTAGGCCTCGCCCGAACCAACTTGGATTCCAGCGGTCGTTGCGACACGATCCAATTAACTGGTCTCCAGTAGAGCACACAGGCGCTCGGCGGGACTCTCCCAGTTCAATGACTTTCGAGGTCGATCGTTGAGCTCTTGCGCCACGTTTTGAAGTTGGTCTGTCGAGTGCTGCGACAGGTCGGTGCCTTTGGGGAAGTATTGACGCAATCGGCCGTTGGTGTTTTCGTTGCTGCCGCGTTGCACTCGCGGGATCACAGAAGAACACCTTCATGTCGGTCGCCATGGCGGAAGCGGCGTGCTCCGACATCTCTGCCCCCTGGTCCCAAGTCAATGTGTGGCGAAGATTCTGGGGTAGATCCTTCACCACCGATATGAGGCCGTCTCGAACGGTCTCGGCCTGGTGGTCGTGAGCGAGATGAACCAGCATCGTGTAACGACTCGCGCTCGACCAGTGTGCCGATTGCCGACTTGTGCAGCGTGCCGATGATGAGGTCTCCCTCCCAGTGTCCTGGGACCATGCGCAGGCCAACCTCTTCGGGACGCTCTGAAATCGACACCATGGGAGAAACGAAGCGACTGGTGCGGCGCTCGGGTGAGCGTCGTGGTCGGCATGCCAGTTGTCCCTGACGCAGCGTCTTGAGAGCCATCTAAGTATCATCGGATCTATCTCCATGTCTCAGACGAATTTTTAGTTTATTTACGCGAGGTTGTAGCGGATCTATGTCTGAGATCTCCTTGACATGGCACGCAATCACCTAGTGGAGTGAACTATTTCGCCATGATCTCCTGAAGTGGACCCCATCCCTTGGACAGCCTGACCGTCTTCTTAAGAGTTGAGCAGTTGGTGGTCATCGAGCTCAGGCAGCCCGTTCGTTGATGCGTGATTGATAGTAGACCTCGTCGGGGGTCTGGTCGTTCAGTGAACTGTGCGGCCGGTCTTCGTTGTAGTAGTTGAGGAACTCGGTGATGCCGTCACGACAGGCGTTCCCGCTGTTCGCGGGGTTCAGATAGACGTGATCATATTTGAGCGTGCGCCACAGGCGCTCGATGAACACGTTGTCAATGGCCCGACCCACCCCGTCCATGGAGATTGCGACGCCGGCCTCTTGCAAGACACCGGTGAAAGCCTGTGACGTGAACTGGGATCCCTGGTCCGTATTGAAGATCTCGGGGGTGCCGTAGAGGGCGAGGGCTTCGTGTAAGGCCGCCACGCAGAAGTCGGCCGTCATGGTGTTCGACACGCGCCACGACAGCACCTTCCTCGAGTGCCAGTCCATGATCGCGACGAGGTAGAGAAACCCCTTCTTGAACGGGATGTAGGTGATGTCCGAGCACCACACGTGGTTCGGGTGATCGACGCGCAGGTCGCGCAACAGGTAGGGGTATTTCGGGTGCATCGGGTGAGCCGTGGTGGTCCTTGGTTGTGGCGAGAGTGAACGCAGACCCATCAACTGCATCAGTCGCTGGACCCGTTTGCGATTCACCTCGTGGCCCCGACGCCTAAGGATCTTGGTCATCATCCTCGAGCCGTTCTCGGGGTGGGCCAGGTAGAGCTGGTCGATCTCCTCCATAAGCGTCAGATTCAGGTCGGGCTCAACGTTCTTCGACTCGTAGTAGTGGGTGGAGCGGGGAAGGCCGAGTAGCGAACACTGGGCGGAGCCGGGTAACGCCCCGACCGGGATCGATCATCAGCCGTCTCTGCGCTGATGATCGATCCCGATCTACTGCGGGGTGCCATAATGGCGACGTGACCGTCGAGTTCCAAGCCCCAATGAAAAAGGCTTCAGTCCTCATGAAGGCAATCAGTTGGTCGTACCGAGCGCGTTGGTTGCGACGCGGCGCCGGACGTTTGGTAGATGCGATTCCCGTGAGACTGCTCGGCGGACACCAAGTCTTGAAGGAGACCGAAGTGGGCAGTCTGCTACTTAGCACTGAGGATCACGGGTGCCGCGAGCTCCTCCTATATGGCGCGTCACACGAGCGCGCCGAAACTCGCATGATGGAGCACCTATTACACTCAGCTCGCGGATTTATTGATGTTGGAGCCAGTTATGGCTGGTATACGAGACTCGCAGTGTCGGCAATGCCGCCCGGATCTGCGCAGTTGGCTGTGGAGGCACATCCTGAGGTCTTCGAATGCCTCCGTCGATCATTTGCCAACTTTCCCACAGTAACTACCCTGCAAGCGGCGGCAACGTCCCAGCCGGGGCCATTGCCATTCCACTGTAGTGCCAGCAGTGATCTCAGTTCGACGGTCCGGAACGTCGGGCTCGAAGTCTTGATTAACGGGATAAGGCTGGATGATGTTTGGCCAGACACTTCCCTGGATTTGATCAAATGTGATGTTGAGGGGGGTGAACTCGACGTATTGATTGGCAGTCGACTGCTGCGGACGGCCTGGAATCCAATCTGGTTATTGGAATTAGATTTGCGGCTACTTGGCGAGACTGGAGTATCAATTGACTCACTCAGCGCGGAATTCGGCGATGCTCTGTGCTTCTACCGATTGGGTGAAACGTGGCAAGAAAGCCACAGTTTGGCTGATGCTGCCACGGTTGAAAGGCACGACCAGAACGTCTTCATGGTTCCGACCCAAAAGATAGAAGAGTTCCGCATCGCGTTGAAACGTGTTTCGGAACCGATTCTGAAATGAACAGTTCTTGGTTTTAGCGGCATCACTCCGAGGGCGACGTCAGGTCGAAATGAGAAGTGTTGCGGCCACGGTTCGTTGGACAGATCGTTGTTGAGAAAATTCGGAAGTAAGTTCAATTGAAATGGGTTGAAACTCAGAAGTCTTGGGCTCGTCAATGTCGCACAGGGATGATTTTCGTTTTGCTTAACCACGTCTTGTTCTATTATGGTTCGACGCGGAGTCATCGCCCTTCGTGACTCAGAGTTGGACTCTTTGACGGCACATAATCCCTGCACCCGTGTCCAATTTGATTGGCTACACGCGGTCACTGAGACTGACTACTGAAAATAATTCTTTTCGACATACTCAGCTATTGCCATGCATGATGTGGCGGCTGGCGACGGCACGTTGTACAGCACGGTTAATCTTGATTCATGATTGATCAAGAAGTCATCAATTAAACGGCCTTGCCTATCTACCGCCTGCGCTCGGACGCCAGCTGGCGAGGAGACTACATCAGCATTATTAAGTTCGGGCACGTACCTTCTCGCTCGATTTACAAATATGCGCTTTGACAGAGAACCTTCGACTTCATGAATACCAGCAAACCAATTCTGACGTGCCATTCTCCAAGTTCCGGGCCATTTCACCATGTCCCAAATGTCCCTGGCAACAATGTTGCCGCGGGTGTAGCCCTCTAATGCGAGAGCCAATACAGCGTTGGGACCGATGAACGTTCCGCCGTCGAGGCTCTTTGTAAAATGCACGCCAAGAAACGGATACCGTGGGTCTGGCACTGGATAAACGAGTCCATTCACTATGTTTCGAGCCTTTCCAATTAAGGTATAAAACTCGCCGCGAAAAGGTAGGATTTGTACGTCAGTTGTCTTTTCAGTTCGACTTCGTCGTGCCAAAACAGAAGTCCCGAGACCCGCCGCAACAATTACATGGTCAAAGTTGAGAACTTCGCTGTTCGAATGCACTTCAATATATTTTGACTTCTGGCTGATCACATCAACGACACAATTAGTCTTCACGGAATGGCCTTGACTTTCGAGGTTTGACGACATTCGATTCGCGATAACTCGATAATTGACAACGCTTGTGGTTGGCGAATACAGAGCCGAGAGCCCGACCACTGATGGTTCGATTTTGCTAAATTCGACAGGCTTTAAACGACGGAGATTTGGAACGCCATTCTTCACTGCGCGAATTTCAATCATGTCTAGTTTTTCAACTTCATTAGCCGTCGTTGCGACCACGAGTTTTCCAACCTCATTGAACTGAATATCTTCTTCGGCGCAAAATTTCTTTATAAGCTCTGCGCCTCGTGAACAGAGTTGAGCCTTCAACGAGCCTTCTTGATAATAAACACCAGCATGAATTACTCCGCTGTTGTGCGCTGTTTGATGAGTAGCTACTTGGGATTCTTTTTCCATTATCGTGACATGAATATCGGAACTCTTACTTGCAAGTTGACGGGCAATCGCAATTCCGACTATTCCGCCACCAATAATCCCAATTCGTTTACTCGGCATATCAGATCCTTTTAATTCTTGGCCAAAGAATTCGGTTCGGAGGGAAAAGTGGTCGGAAAGTAACGATCCAAGTCAGCGGATTAGGTATTTTTCCAGCGAAAATCTGGTCCCAATTTTCCCTCGTCCCGCAGTTTCGTGAGCCAGGGGAGCCTTGCGAAATTGAGGGTCATTTGTTCCATGGTTAGTCCATAACTCCGATAAAAGCGAGCTAGTTCAGCCGCGCCCGACTCCACAGTCCAAGCGAACTTAAGGTCAGGAAGCAATCGCTGCGCCTTAGAAAAATCAACACGGTATGAGCGCGGGTCGCTTCCGGAGTCACCAGTTATCTCAACTTCGCATCCTGGAAACTGGTTCGCTACAATTGAGGCGATTTCTCTTACCTGAAAGTTTTCATGTCCGATGTTGAAGGCTTGAGCGCGTACCCCCACTTCGGGTGCGCTAAGCACTGAAAGCGCGGCCGCAGAAATATCGCGAACGTGCACCAAAGGACGCCACGGCGTACCATCTGAAAGCACCTTGATTGAACCTGTTAGATAGGCCCAAGCCACTAAATTATTTAGCACAAGGTCCGTGCGAAGTCTGGGAGAAACTCCATAGGCCGTCGCGTTTCTCAAGAAAATTGGACAAAAATCCTCGGATGCCATCTTACTTAAGTCGCCCTCAACAGCTACTTTCGATTTGGCGTATGCAGTAACTGGACTCATTGGCGAATTTTCATTAACGGCGAGCGAGGGGTCAGCAGCACCGTACACACTGCAGGTCGAAGAATACACAAAGCGCTTTACGCCAGAGTCTTTGGCCAATCGAGCAAGAGACACTGAGGCGAGATGATTGATATCGTATGTGTCTTGCTCAGCGAGGGCTCCTAAAGGATCATTTGAGAGAGCCGCGAGATGTACAACTGCATCAAAGCCATCGAGTGAATGGTTGCTCAAGTCTCGTATATCAATCGGGTTAGGAACTGGATCACTTGATTGCGGGCCAAAGACGCACTCCGAAAACCAGCGACTGTCCCATCCAGTGACATCAAATCCAGCATCCTCCAAAATTGGTACGAGAACCGAACCGATATAACCGTCACTGCCAGTCACAAGCACTCGCATTCCACTGCTCCTTAGTTTGGATTTTATAAATTCCGCCTAATCGTTCTCAAAGAGAAGATTCTTTAGGATCGCGATATTACCTTTCAAACACTTATTGCTGGTGAGGTACTTTGATGCGAATTCAAACTTAAGATTGACGCACTCAAGTCAATTATCATATTGATTGAATTTTAGAGAGCTGCACTAAGCCAATGCTAATGAGATTTTCCTGATTGAGTGCGATTACCTGTTTTGGCCAACGAAGAAATATTCTTTATTGGGACACGCCGGGGACGAATGTTTTGACCAAAAGTGAATCAATAATTTCGGTGCTGGAGCCTCAAACTGATTTCGAGATATTTGAAGTTAGTTAGCGCTGTATCTCCCTTTCCGCACATCAGGTGAGGGATATCGCGCTGGTCATGAACCTGGGGTGCCTGCCCGGGTGTAGACGGCCGGAGATATCCCGAGGAGGTCGAGCACCTGAAGTTGGAGGCGGTCGAGTGTGGGTTCAAAGACTTTGAGTACTTCTCCGTCGCTACCGGTGGATCAGCGCCCTAAAGACCGAAGGCCACAACGTGCGGCTCGCCTGTCGGGCCCTGCGCGTCTCGTCCTCTTCCTACTACGAGTGGCGCGCTCGCCACGAGCCGGGACCGAGTTCCCGCGACCTGGACGAGGCCTACCTGGTGAACGAGATCATGGCCATTCACGACCACCTCGACGATTCCTACGGCTCGCCCCGTCTCACCAACGAGCTGGCGAAACGGGGCTTCTGCGCCAACCACCAGCGCGTCGAGCGACTAGTCAGTGAGTACGGCCTCTTCGCTACCGACGCGCGGCGCAAGAAGGTGAAGACGACGATTCGCGACCTCTGGGCGCCGCCACTGCCGGACCGCGGGCAACGGAACTTAAGCGTCGGGGCACCAGGTCGGCGCACGTGTGGGGACATCACCTACATCGCGACGGGTGAGGGGTGGCTGTTTCTCGCTGGCGTCACCGACATTGGTTCACGCCGGCTCGTTGGTTACGCGATGGACTGCCATATGCGAACTGAGTTGGTGTCGCGGGCTCTCACCATGACGATCGACGCTCGAGGTGGCGAGGTCACCGACATGATCTTTCACCACGACCGCGGCAGTCAATACATGTCGCGTGAGTTCAAGGAACTCTGTGCGCGTCACGGCGTCGCTCAGTCGGTTGGTCGCACGGACTCGTGTCACGATAACGCCGTCGCCGAAAGTTTCTGGGCGACGTTGAAGCGCAAGTTCGTTAACCGGTTCCGCTTCGAGTCACGAGCCGACGCGAGGCGCGCCATCACCGGCTGGATCAATCACTACAACGCTGTTCGCCAGCACTCGTCAATTAACAACATGTCACCGATCGAGTGGGAGTTACAATTCTCACGCCGACAGATTCAGGCAGCATAAACATGTGTCCGGGTTTTGGGGGAAAGGCCATCCACTAAATCAACGCCTGCAAGGAGCGTGGCAACGTCATAGTTGCGAGTGGGCCCACCGCCGTATTGCCAACAGTGAGACATAGATCTCGGAGAGCAAGCAGAAAAATATGTGACGAAGCAATTGCGATGCTAATGCGAGTGGCCGATTTCTGTAAACGCGCACGCGCGAACGGAAGAAAATCCGTCTAACTATCCGCCGCCGCTCCGAAGAACGGATCGTAAACTTGTTCGGCCACTTTGAACTATTCGCAAGCCGGATCAACGGCCGGGGCACATATGCCACATGACCTCGCTCGGCTAAGCGGAGCCACATGTCGATGTCTGCAAAGAAACCGTACTGAATATCGAACAGGCCCTCTTCAAGAAGAGCCTGCCGCTGTGCCATCACGGTACCCCAAACCGGCGAATCGAACTGCCATCGGCGATGAAATTCACGAATAATCGATTTACCTTCGTTGCATGAACTCAAGTTCTCCTTATGGATGTGAGTTACTCGGTCCAGTTCGTCGAGAACTCCGTACTGATTGAAGACAAATAGCGCCCCTGGACAGGACAATAGCGCCTCCAGCCAACTCTGGATTAGATCCGGATCGTAGCGGTCCGCATCATGAGTAATGGCTAAGTAGTTGCCGCGGGACATTCTAATCCCCGAGTTGAGATTTGCGGGCTGGCCTATGTTTATTGGCTGCCGGAGGCAACGCACCCTTGAGTCGCGAGCGGCAGCGTCCCGGCAGATGGCGGAAGTTTCGGGATCAGGCGAAGAGTTATCGCAGATAATCAATTCAAAGTCTGAGTACGACTGCTGCAACAAATCTTCGATCGTTGTTCGCAGGCCCGCGGGCCGGTTATACGTGGTCAACACAATGCTGACCATGGGAGCGGCTACTTGCTCTTGCGGTTCATCGCCGAGGGAACGCCCAGTCATGTGCGTCCTTTGGTACGCGGCGCCTGGAAAGCAGCGGGGGGAACTGGCACGCGCTCGTCAGTTCCTTCCGAATCCTCCTCACGCGGCCGTCTCCGCCTCGGGATCGTTTCGCGCTCAGCATCCGATGGATCGATATCGGCACAATGCGCGGTGGAATCGAGTTTCTGCACCTCACACGCTGTCGAAGAGGACGCCCGCGCGGAGCTTGCGCTATGGCTGGATGAGATTTGTCGGAGGGAGGACACGTACGCTAGCGCCAATTCCGGGTCGAGGCATACTGGATCAAGACCATCACCGTTCCCGACCGGGGAACTCCATGCCGAGCAAGCGGGAGATCTCATCTATGTCGAATGAGAGCCGGCATAAGGAATTGAACAATCCCCAGGACGTGCCGACGGCTGGCTTCGGACTGCGGTTGCGGACCATTCGGTAATCGTACTCACCGAGCAGCGGCACGTCATGCTTAACTGCTCGCCCGAACTCCGGATCGAACGACTCACTGAGACCGTGCTCGGACAGAAAGAACACGAGGGGTTCGACCGATGACCGGACTGCGGCCAACAGCGTCTCAATGGTTTGGGCGAGCGCTTGACTATCACCTGAACGCACAACAAGACCTTCGACCCCGTCGGAAACCAACTCACGAACGCCGGTAGCCTCAGTAGCAATCACTGGAAGGCCGCAAGCCATGGCCTGGGCTAGCACGAGAGCGAGGCCTTCCTCTAATGAAGCAAGGACAAATATCGACGGCTCGTGGATGAGTACATCAAATCAGGCGATGCAGACCAACTCGTGGAGCGCACCTTTCTGACTCGAACCCGGCCACGAGGTCCTCTGGGGCGAGTCCGCCAACTGCTCGTTGGTGATCGGGGGCATCTTTGGATGTACGACAGCGCCTCGGCCGTTGCGCTGCTTCATAGTGCAGGATTCGTTGATGCCAGGGCCATGCCTGTCGGGGAAACGAACATTGTCAATCCGGGCAGTCTCGACCTTGAGGAACGTTCTGACGAAAGCATCTATTTGGAGGCGCGGGCGCCGAACAATCGCTGACGCAGAGGCAGGGACCCTCCCTTATCCACAGGCACGGCGAGACCCCAGGTCAATTCCCGTCACTGAGCACGACTAGAAACACTCGTTTCACACCGGTCATCTGGGGTCATCTTCCGCGCTACCTCTGATCGTTAGGCAAGAAGCGTGAAAATAAGAACGCGTCGGCGCATTTTCGTGAGTAGGCCATGCATGATTGAACCGCCGAAATCGGGTCAGATATCAACTTGTCTTCCTCGAGTGAGAAGCTGCGAGGCGAGAGATCGCATGCCGGACCGCTCGGGCGTCGTCAATACCAATGTCCAAACGACGCCTACATACACGAGCAGCAACGCCGTCGCGCATGCGCTACGAACCACTAGAGAACTTGTGAATGTCGACAGCAGCGCGGTACTTGCAATCAGACTGGCAGGAACTAGAAGCCCTACCAAGATGCGCGTCGATGTGGGAGCCCATGGCAAACCGCCATGTCGCTTGCACGTGGTGACAAAGATTAAGGTGTCCAAGGCCATCCGGCTTGACCACGCTAACGCGGCCCCCAATGCGCCGAACTTTGCCGTGAGCACCATTGCTGCTGCGAGATATGGTAAAAGTTCCAATAGATGTATCTTCGCAATGAACGACGTTCGGCCAGACGCCAGCATATAGGTATAGGGAACCATGGCGAGTGTGTTCATCGATACTCCCACCACGATGACGATAAGGGGGAACGTGCTGTGCTCGGCATACTGTGGGCCCGCCCACAGGCGGAGGAAGGGTTCTGCAAGGAATATCATGAGTATTGCTGCAGGAGTAACGATGAGGAAGATGCCCTGTTGCGCTTGTCGGTAGAGGTGGCGCAACTCCTTATGAGCACCGGCCGCATGGAGGCGTACCAACGCTGGGAACATCGGCTGGGCGACGGTCGATGCAATAACCGTCAATACAGAGCCAATGGACATCGCCACTGCGTAATAGGCAACGACTGAAGTCGAGTGGTTGTGGGCAAGGAAGAACCGCTCGGCCGTAACGAGAGGAATTGTGGCAAGACCGGAAATGGTGAGCCCCCCCCCGTAGCGCAATAGCGGAGATACCAAATTTCGACGAAATCGGGGTCGAAGCAATCCGGGCTGCAAGCGAACTGCGATAAGCAAGTTCGCGGCCGCTGTGACGACGGCGGCGGCGGCCGCGACCGTAGCTATGACCACAACACCACCCGATGTCAGAACCAGTACGATCGGTGCTGCGACTGACGCGATGACAGCTGGCCCCGACGATGAAAGCGTAAGGACCCCCCACCGTAGTCGCACCGTCTGTGGGGTGTTCATCGTGCCGGCCACACTCCCCACCACCGATGCGACGGCGATAATCCGGACGGCCAGGACGCTTGGTCGAATGAGATGCCGGGGGACGTGGAGAGCAGTCGTAACCAAGAATCGGGCAGCGAAGATGACAGCGAGCGCACACAAAGCGGTCACGACGACCGTGATGACGGCGGAAGTCCAGATTGCCGCCGCCTCACCCTCACCATCACCCTTGCTGTAACAATCTCCCGCGAACTTGGTCGACGCGCGTGCCATGCCAAGGTCAGCAAGAATCAGGTAACTCAGCATTGACTGTAGGAGTGCCCAAACTCCGTAAGAAGCTGGACCTAATAACCTGATTATGAACGGCGTGACTACAAACGAAGCCGCTAGGGCTGCAAGACCTCCAGTCAAGCCCCAGATCCCACTCCGGGCGACCATTGCGCGGATATCTCCGCTGCCAACTATGTCTGCCGATGACCCATCCATTGACTCAGACATGGTCTGTTGAAAACAGGACTATTTCAGCCAGTTGTGCTATTTCGCTGCCCAGCGATGATAAACCCAGCGCGGCACGGACTCGTCTACAATGTCCTCCCCAGATCTTTGTGAGTGAGGCAAAAAAAGAAGATGTAATCATATTGAGGCTTACCCGAGACGCGACAAGGTTATCAACGGCCAAATCAACGATGTACTCGGTCAGTCGGTCGCCTCACTAGTAGTCAACCCACTGGCTGCTCTGATTACCCGTCGTTGTGATCGTCGCCAGAGCCTGTCGGCCGTTACTTTGGATGGGCAACGACGACATATTGTGCCGCTCGAAACTCCTCCGCCCAGCGGCCTCCTAATCTCAGGATGGCGCCGGTCTTGCCGTCACTCAAATTGATCGCCTCTATCCGTTCGACTTCGTAACCACTGCTCCTGAAAAGTGTCTCCATGGATCGGCGCGTGAAGAAACGAAGATGGGTCTGATCGAGGAGCCCCGCGTCTTGTTACTACCATAGACCACAAGCCAGCAGTGGAAACGTCACCGAGACATGACGGACATTTGGTATCGACGCAACCACCACACCACGAGGTCGCAACAGCGATGAAGCATGCCTTAATGCGCTCCAAGGGTCAACAAGATGCTCCAGGACGTCAAGAAACACGACAAGGTCAAAGTGTTCATCGACGGGCATTTCTTCTGGGAAGCGGCCGTTAATGACACGATCGAGGCGAGTCGCTGCAACCGCCGCGCATTCGCGATCTGACTCAATGCCCCAATCAACACATCCGGAGCGCTTACGTTTCAACGCCGCTCCGAACCCACCTTGCCAGCAACCTACGTCGAGCACACTTTGGGCCGTAGCCGGTATGAACTGATCCAACTCAACCCGCTCTGAGTCGCCGTAGGCGTGTTGCTCTGTCATCTGCGGAACCCCTCTTGCGTCAGTGCCCCTCGCCAACTATCAAATGCTACCCGTCGAAATCACGCAACGTGGCCCTGACCCCGTTTCGTAAGCTACTAAATCTGCGAGTCTTTGCTGGCTCCTGAACTCCCAAGTCTCATCGAACTGAGCCGGCGCTTGCCGACGTCGATTGGAACGAACTCTCTGGTGAACTCGTCAATAATGTTGAGCATCTTGAGGGTGCGGAGGTCGCTCGTCTGGTTGAGTTGGAGGTCCATGGCTCATACGACGTTGGGGACAATGGGACGCATCACACCTACCTGAACACCAAGGCCGGCGAGCCGTTTCATCTTGCAATAGGGGTCTTTTAAGCCCTCTTCGCGCCATCAACGATGGGCCTTCTTGTGGTTCACGTGCCAGCCGGCCTGTAGAAGTGCGTTGTGACCACGTCGCCAACCGCACGGGGGTGACGCTTGACGATCTCACGCAGGAATGCCCCGAGCCTCTCTTCGTCGGCCGATGGACGTGGCGGGCTGAGTTGCCGGACGACACGGCTCTGGCCAATGATGACGCAGGCTCTGCGTTGAGAAACCCCGAACTGTTGCTCAAGTTGAACGACCACTTGACGCCGACAGTTCGAGGTCAGAACCTTCCCTTGACGACGATCCTCAACATATCGATATCGAGCGCTTGGTTAGCGACGGTGCGCTTCAACTGGATGCTCTCTCTCGAGTTCCTTCAGATGCTTCGCGTCGTTGACCTTCATGTCGCCGTATTGATTCCTCCGGCGACGACAGGTCGACTCGGTGATCGTGAGTTGTCTACAAACCTCAGCCACGACTTGTCCTTGGTTGAGCAACTTTTCGCCTTCGGCGAACTTTCTGATTACTTGTTCGGGTGAGTGACGCCTTTGTTTCATGCTGTCCTCCTTGTTCCATTTTGGAACATCCGGACTCGTATTACTTGTGACTCAGTTCACCGGGATCCGGCCAATTGTTCGACACCAATTCGGAGACCGACGGAGCGGTTGACGCGAGTCGACGAAAGCGGATTGGATTGGCCGAATAGGCAGCGCTCAACGTGTTTTGTCTTTGTTCCAGAATCTGAAGATGAGTGCCAGAGTCGGGGCCTCACCATGGCGATTGACGCCCGTAGTGCCGACGTTGAGGGGACGAACTTTCATCACGACCGAGGCAGTAAAAGTCGGGCGACCTTCGAAAGCTTTGTGAACGCGGCGGCGTTGCCCAGTCGGTCGGACGAACCGGATCACGCCACGTCAACGCCGTCGCCGAAAGTCTCTAAGCAACGATGTAACGAGAGTTCGTTCACCGCTACCGTTTCGCCTCGAGAGGTGACGCTCAACGGGCCATCACTGGCTGGATTAATCGTTACAACTCTGTTCGACAACATTCATCAATTAATGGCATGACGCCGACCGAATGGTAGTCACAATTCGCTCGACGTCAAATTCAGGCGGTATGGAAATCGGTCCGGAATTTGGAGGGAAGGCCAATCCTCGCTGTCTCCCAACTTGATCTCCCAGTCAACCAATCCTCGAAGCGAAGAGCACTGCCGAAACTGAGGATCGCATGATCAGGTGGTCGTGTCGCTTACAACGTTCCCGTGATCGTGCCGCATGACAATTGCACTGAACACAACGGCCAAAACCATCGACACCGCTGCCTGAAGGATCGTGGCGAGCAAATCGGGAAATGTCGACTCGATTATTAGACCACTCTCAAAAATGACTGCCAAGAAGGCCAGAGCCCATGGGCCGCGTCTACGGGTGAAGACGCCGACCACGAGAGCAGCCGCTGCGCCAAAGAAGATGACCCCTGGCCACTTGTGCTCTATATATGCCTCTCCCAGGGTGGTCGCCGTATTCGAGTTTGTTGAAGTTCCTCCCACGGCGACGCTGAAGCTTTGACCCGTATTCAAGTTCCCCCGTCCTCGATCGAAGACCCGTGGTACAAGTCCGTAGCGAAAGAGTGTGGCGACACTCGGATATCCGAAGTTGGTTGGAATCTGGACAAAGTCGTCCACCTGGGCCATTAGGAGATCTTCACGAACTCGTTGAGTCCAACTTTGAGTCTGTCCTGGATTTACTTGACTCAGTGATGCACGCTCTTCATTCCGAAAGTTGTAAAGGGGTTGCGCTACGAGCAAGCCAACTGCGAAGACAAGGACTAGCCAGCGAAGGCGGACTAAACCGGTGATCACCGCCAGGAAGACGGTCATCAGGGTAAAGGTAATGGCTTGGCCGAATCCGGCATTACGCAAACTGATTCCGAACTCAAGTAGAAAGCTGATTGACGCAAGCGTCAGTACCCGTCGAGTGGTCACCACACCGTCCCGAGCGAGCGCAAAAAATAGAGCAATCCCGAAGAGCGTCCAGATCTCGAATGGCGTAAAGATGGCAGCCGTCTTTGAAGCTGAAGCCGAGGTAATTTCATTTGTGTACCCGACGCCTCCTAGGAAGTTTACGGCTAGCGTCGCCACCCAGCCCACAATGAGCACGGCCATTGCGGAGCGAGGAGTAACCGGAATGCTCCGTGCTGACGATCTCCCGATAGGAAAAAGCAGAAACTCGACGACGAAGGCCGCAGTGACCCCAACAGCACAGATCTCGATGATTGTGAAGAAGGGTTCTGTGTCGTGAATTATGGCGGGCATGACGACTTCTAGCCCGTACTCGATCACAAGAATGCCCGTGACCAGAAACTTATATCCTCTAAACTCTCGTCGTACAGCCACCTTGAAACAATATCTAACTGATTAATTGGCGTGTTTTGTGCAAATTGGAACCCTCATCGCCCTAAAACCATAGATTCGTTTTCGTTTGTACCAGAGGCCGTCACGCATCGCTTCTTCGACCGCTTCGGCCCCGTGGTTATCGGGTGGGTGCAGCAAGAGCAGCACTCGAGTCTGGCGTTCAAACAGAGTTCCCACTGCGCTCGCGCCATCTTTGCCAATCGTGAGATCACCCCCCGTGACCCGGCGTCGACGCCTAAATCGACGAGCACTATTCGAAGTCGCACCACGTCATCTTCGACGTCGGCGCTCATCTAGCGTGGGTTCGTCCGGTGCGTCTTCGAGCGCTCAACGAGCGGCGCCTCACCAACTTTGCAGTATCGATTCACCAGTTCAGCGACCCAGGACTTGGGCACTCGGAAAGCACGGGCGGTCTCACGAATGCTGCACTGTTCCAAAACCACCGTGTCGACCACCATTTGCCGCAACGCCCAAGGAACCGCCCCCAAAAGAAATGCCCATGATGTCGCGACAAAGGGCGTCCTTTATGTCAAGAACTATGACACCCCGCAACTCTCGCCAACTCCGGCGAGTACGAGCGCCATTAGCACGATACCTTGCCACGGTCGCGAAAGGACAACCGTACACCGCGTCGTGCAATCCGAGAAGAGGGCAAAGTACCAAGTATCAAATGGTCCGCTAAAGCGCCCAACGCGTGCAGACCCACGTGCGCAACGCCGGCGCCGCCGGATCCCGCACTGACGGGATTCGTTACAGCACTGTGCGTCTCTGAGTTGCCCTTCGTCTTTGGTTACTGGCTTGTGTCGAAATTCCAGTTTCCGTTGCACGGAGGGCAATTTCGCGGACTGGCGTCAGTTGCTCACGTCAAACTGGTGAAAGATCGAGGCTAACATCTTGAAACGACTGATATCTCTCCTCAACATCGCAACGTCCGCTAGGAGTACTTAGTCACTTGCGGAAATCTCGAAGTAGTTTAGAGATTTATTTCCAACTTAGAAAGTGAAGACCTTGCCTCCCGCTGAATTCAAAGAACTGAGTCTTCTCAACTACGTCGAACTTCTGTGGCGGCGCAAATTCTTGATTATTATCGTCGTCATCGTCGCCGTTGGGCTAGCCCTCGCCATCGACACGGCGCGCCCGAAAATATACGGAGCGACTGCAAGCATGCAGCTGGTCTCGCAGAACGTGGTTCAAGGAGGCGGCACTGTTGCTCTTTCGCCGACCGACATCGCTACTGACATTCAATTAGTCCAGAGCGCAGCCGTCAAGGCGATCGTGACCGCGAGCCTGGGCCAACCCACGCCAACGCCGGCGGTGACCGAAGTTGGCCTCACGGAGGTGATCGACGTGCATGTGTCCGCATCCAACCCAGCGTTTGCGGCGCGAGCCGCGAACGAGTTCGTCAGTGCCTACATCAAGTTCACAACCGACCGCTTTGCGAAGCAGACACAACAACAAGAGACCATCTTGCAGACCCAACGGTCGACGCTGCAGTCTGAGATCACTCAAATCGAAACTCAGATCGCGACCAATAGTGCGGCCAACGCCTCCAACGCTGCGCTGAACACGCAGTTAGACAGCTACGTTGCACAACTCGACGCGGTCGTCGCGTCCCTGTCGCAACTCCAGCTCGGTCAGACACAGGTTCCCTCGGGAGCATTGCCCGTATCTCCCGGGCCCCCCAACAAGAGTCCCATTTCACCGAAGCCACTGACGGACGGTGTGATTGCAGGCTTCCTCGGACTGATCGTCAGCATTGGCCTCGGACTAACCCTGGACTTCCTCGACGACAGAATCCGCACTAAGGAGCAGTTGCAGGCCGTGTCCGGGCGTCTGCCACTCCTCGGTGAGATCCCGTTGTTCGAGAACTGGAAGGACCAGCCGGACGACGCCATCATCGCCTCGATGCGACCAAAGTCTGCGGCCGCAGAGGCGTACCGCACCCTTAGAACCACGATCCAGTTCATCGGTTTCGACTCCGATCGTGCTCAAGTCATTCAGATCACGAGTCCAATGGAGAGCGAGGGGAAGACGACTACGGTGATTGACCTCGCCGTTACGATGGCTTCAAACGGTGCCCGAGTGGCAGTCGTGAGTTGCGACTTGAGGAAGCCCGGGATCCACAAATTTTTCAAGACTGACAACTCCAAAGGCTTGAGTTCGGTACTGGGAGGCACCGAAACACTGGGAAGCGTTGTCGTAGCATCCGAGGAGTTACCGAATCTGACCTGTATCCCGTCGGGACCTATCCCTCCCAATCCCTCGGAACTACTAGGGTCTACAAGACTCCTCGATATCTTCGAATCTCTCCGAACGACGAACGACGTCATCCTCGTCGATAGCCCACCGGTGTTGCCCGTGACCGACGCGATAGTCGTCTCTCAGGCCGTTGATTTCGTGGTTCTGCTCTCGCGAGTGAACGTGACTCACGCCCGCGGGATCGCTCGCGCACTCGAACTCCTGTCGAGCGTAGATGCCCCTGTTAAAGGCGTAGTGCTGAACGCCGTCACCTCGCAGTCGTCCGGAAAGAGATACGGCCGATACGGCCGATACGGCGGATACGGCGGATACGGCGGATACGGCGGATACGGCTCGTAGGCCCGACACTGAGAACTCCACCACCGAGCTCCGAATCCGCTCAGTTAGCCAAAACTGCCGACGAAGGGTCACGATGGAGTCCGAGATCTCCAGGCGTGACACCCGCCATGGTTTGAAAACGTCAGTTTGACGAAGTGCACAATGATGTCGATAGGCCCCTTGATCACGGAGCTCTACCAAACGGCAAGTATGAAGTTCCAACAGACTTGTAAAGCCAACGCCCACTTTCTGACGAGCAGGTTATTTCCCCTCTCCCAGGGCCAAGAAGGACAAAACTGGAGGCGGCGTCCGGATTCGAACCGGAGTACGGGGCTTTGCAGGCCCCTGCCTAACCACTCGGCCACGCCGCCAGAACTGACAATCCTAGTGGGCTGAGTAAATCGACCTAATGCTTCTTGAAGTAGTGGTAGACGGCGTAACAGATAGCCACGACGATAAGTATGAGCAGAATCGACTTAATGATCGCCGTGAGGACGCCCACGACGGAGAAAATCAACCAAAGGGCCAACAAGACGACGACAATCACCCCCATTGTTTTGACCATGGCCATCGTTCACCCCTTTCGTAAACCAATTGTAAGGCTGCCACCACGAAGCTCTCTGTAACCTGGAGGAGTGATCCGTCGACTGAGACTCGCCTGCACCATGGCGGTGGTGCTCTTGGGCTCTACCCTGGTGCCCTCGCTCAGTGCGTCGGGCGCCATGATGACCCGCGTTTCGGCGACGGTGCCTTCGACGCTCGCGGCGAATCTGCCCGTGTTGCGCTTGCACTTCAACGTGCCGACGAAGGCCCGCAAGCTTCCCGCACTCGTCATTCGGCCAGCCCTCGCCACGCAGTGGCAACAGATTGGACCGAGGGACGTGCAAGCGGTCGCCACCAGTTCGCTGCACCCCTCGACGACGTATACCTTTAACACGCCGACGCTGATGCGTTGCGCGAAAACCTGCGCCTTCACTGCGACGCGACCACGAGTCGCGAGCGCGTCGACGAATCTCACGTGGGAGGCGCAACTGCTCGCCGAGTTGAACTACTTGCCACTCACCTTCACCCCCGGCACCAACCAGAGCACTCCCTCGCTACAAGTGAACGGCACGTTCACGTGGGCCTATCCCAATCTTCCAACGACCCTCAGTTCGCAGTGGCGCCTCGGCACCGACAACATCGTCCTGCAGGGCGCGCTTCGAGCCTTCCAGAGCCAGTCCAATATTCCCGTCACCGGTGAAGCCGACGCGACCACGTGGTCGGACTTACTGAGTGCCGTTACCGCCAACCGCGTGGACCCGGCGACGTACAACTACGTCGAAGTCAGCGAATCCAGTCCCGAAACGCTCACCCTCTACGTCGCGGGCCACGTCAAGTTTCGTACGCTCGTCAACACCGGCATCTCGGTCGCGCCCACGGCGACCGGCACCTATCCCGTCTTTTCGCGATTTGTCAGTGGGACCATGTCGGGGACCAATCCCGACGGCACCCACTACGACGACCCGGGAATTCCCTGGATCTCCTACTTCAACGGTGGTGACGCCCTGCACGGCTTCCTTCGATCGTCCTACGGCTACCCCCAGAGCCTGGGCTGCGTGGAGATGACCTACGCCTCGGCGAAAGTCGTCTTTCCCTACACGCCGATTGGCACCCTCGTCACGGTTCGCGCGTAGCGTCACCTTCGTCGCCGAGAATTTCGGGACCAAAGGCGTGACGTCCTCGCTGGGTGGCGACGGCGACCCCGTTCTCACCTAACTCACCGGCCGTGCCCAGCGACGTGCGCCCAAAGCGCCGGCGAACTTCATCGATCGCGTCGCGCAGCGCTTCGCTGCCCACTTGGCGACCCCGAGAGACCGCGATGGCGCCCGCCTTCGCGTCTAGCGACGCCGTCTCGATGCCAAAGCTCAGTTGCATCTGATTCTCACTGCGCTCCAGGAATCCCGAGGCGTGAAGACCGAGTAGACGAACGCTCCTCGAGAGATCGACGGACTGCAGCAGTGCCTCGCCAATGGCCTCGATAGCTACCTCGTCGTCAATCCCAAAGGAGAGAGTCTGTGACCTCGAGACGCTTGAGAGATCGTCGAATCGAACGATCACGCTGATCGTGCGCGCCACTCGATCCTTTTCACGTAGCGCTCGCGCCACGACGCCAGCGTGGACTCTCAGGGCCTCACTGACCTCGTTGACGCCCGAGAGCGAACGTGCGAACGTCTGGTCGTGCCCGAGGGACTTCAACGCCCGGTCCACGACGACCTCGCGGTAGTCATCGCCCTTGGCGTACGCGGCGAGAGCCGCGGCCATGGCGGGACCCACGTGTTGCGCGAGTGTCGCTTCATCGACGCGCGCGAGGTCGCGCACCCAAGTAAGGCCGAGCTGCGCGAGCTTCGCCGCCGTCGCGGGTCCGACGCCCCAGAGTGCGCGAACGGGGAGTGCGTCGAGCCACTTCGCCTCTTGCGCGGGACTCACCCAAAAGACACCGAAACCCTCGACGAGACCACGATCGACCACGCGCGGCTTCGACTCCTTGGAGGCGAGTTTCGCGAAGAGTTTATTTCTCCCGAGACCCACACCACAGAGCAGACCGAGTTCGTCGTTGATTCGACGTCGTAGCGTCGCGGCGGCCTCGAGTGGGCGCACGTCGAGACGGCGAAGACTGCGCAGATCGGCGAAGACTTCATCGAGGCCGAGTGGTTCGTAGTCCGGCGTGAGGTCGCGCACGACGTCGTGAAACTGTCGAGAGTAGACCTCGTAACGATCGAAGCGGCCCGGCAAGATAATCAGTGACGGACACGCGCGCTTCGCGACCACGCTCGGCATCGCGCTACGCACCCCGTAACGACGGGCTTCGTAGCTCGCGCTGGCGATGACGCCGCGCTCGCCCGCCCCGCCGACCGCGACGGGCTTACCCTTCAACGACGGATTGTCGAGAACCTCGACGGACGCAAAAAAGGCGTCAAGGTCCACGTGCAAGATCGGGGCCTGGTCGACCGTCGGACTCTTAGAAGGCGAGTTCAACGCAGCGAAAGGCCTCGCCGTACGCGACGCCCACCGGCCGACCCGCTTGCTCGGCGCGCTCTAACACGACGTCGCGAATAGCGACGGCGTCGTCCGCTAACTGCGAAGCGTGCGCCAGCACGGCCTTGACTTTGGTGTCGATGGTCTTGGACACGTCAGCGACGACGTCGGGTTCGTGGGTGCCGCTTAAGAGAAGGACGCGCACTTGATGAGGTGGACCCTGCTCGGGAAAGTAGAGCGGCATCGCGGCGGCCGGCGCGACGGCGTCTAACAGGGCCCAGCCCGTCTCACGGTGGTCACGGTGATTCACGTAGACCTCGCCAAAAAAGGTGGCCGTAGGGTCGGGCCCGAGCACGACCTCTGGTTTGAGGTGGCGCACCAGACCCACTAGGGTTTCGCGCAACTCGAGGGTGTTGTCGACGGTGCCGTCGGGCCAGTCCAGCGACGTGACACTTCTTGCGCCCAAGAGATCAGCCGCGCTCTGGAGTTCTTCCTTGCGGGTCTCACGAATCACCGACGAAGCCAGGTGCGGCGAGTGTGAACCTTTGGCGCCGTCGCAGATGACCACGAGATGGACGTCGATCCCCTCGCTGGCCCACTGCGCCATGAGGCCGCCCGCCGCGACGTCCGCGTCGTCGGGATGGGCGTAAATCGCTAAAGCCGATTTTGGTTGTAACCGCAGGGCGCGCACGACTAACCGCGGTGTTTAGGAGCCGTGGTCTTCACCAGCATGCCAATCTCTCGAGCAAAGTCCTCGGTACCTTCGAATCCTTTGTAGACCGACGCGAAGCGCACGTAGGCCACGTCGTCGATGTCGCGAAGGGCCTCCAACGTGGCCATGCCCACTTCTTCGCTCGTGACGTCACGGTTGAGCAGGCGCATCGACTCTTCCACCGTGACGGCCACCCCACTCAGTACCTCGTCGTCCACGGGCCGGTTCTTCGCGGCCGAGCGAACGCCACTAAGGATCTTCTCTCGCATAAAGGTCTCACGGTCGCCGGAGCGCTTGAGTACGTAGAGGCCGATTTCTTCTATTCGTTCAAAAGTCGTGTAGCGCTGTCCACAGTTCGCGCACTCGCGACGTCGACGAATGGCCACGCCGTCTTCGGCAAGGCGCGAGTCAACGACGCGGTCGTCATCTGCCGAACAAAAAGGACAACGCACCATTGCACGATACACCTAAAGACCTAATTTCTCAGGGGATTAGGACGTGCTCGCCGGGCACGACGACCGACGAACCGAGCTCGTGTGCGAGGAGCGATCGCGCCAGCGAAGGATTGACCGGGTTCACGTCGTTGGCGATTGAGCCCAGCGTGTCACCGGGTTGCACCACGTAGTCCATCCCCGAGGCCAGAACCGACGAATTCGCTAAGTCCGTCGAGAGTCCCGAGCCCGTGGTCGCGCCAAAGGTGTGACCCGGCAGCGCCAGAATCGTGAACGCACTCACGACGACGAGCGTGGCCAGCGCACGCCGGCGACGCTGCACCAGGCGAGCTCGTTGAGCGCGACGTTGGTGCAGGGATGGTCCCTGGCGAAGGGGAGGCGGAACTGGCGCGGAGGCGACGAGGCGCAGGTGCGGGCCCGTCGCGAACTCGCCAACGCCCCGGTTTTCGAGTACTTCAACTGCGGCCATTTCGGCTCTCCCTTGCTTTACGAACACCTGTTCGTCATCATAAGACGAACAGTTGTTCGATGCAAATTTATTTGGAGATGCCCCGAAAACCCCTACATTCCAACACTTTCGCGCAGTTGATGACCTACTCGGCCAAAGGCGGCGAGGAGCGCGGGCGTCATTGGGCGAGCCGAACGCAAGGTCGTTGAAGCTCCGGCGAGGTCTCGGACCAATCGAATTCGGTAACTTCGCACCAGGTTCGCGCACTCGAGCGTGAGATCGGGATCGGGATGATCGTGAGAGTCGGTGACCTGACCGTCGGTAATCCAGACGACGGGCTCGTTCGCCTGACGCTGCGCGAGAGCCCACCGAAGTACCGGACCATCGACTCCGTTTCCGACGTTGCCCGAAGGACACTTCGTCGATATCGCGCCGCGATCGCACAGCAACCACGCGTTGGGCGTCGCGCCAAGGTCACCGGGTCGGTGACTGTAACCAACGACGAGCGCGTGCGGTGCACTACGTACGAGATCCTTGAGCGCTTCAGGATCAAGATCCATCGAGCCCGATTGATCGATCACGACGACCCCGCCGTGATGACGCCGACGCTGGGCGAAGGCGCGTCGATGATCGTCGGTCAGAAGACGCCCCGGATAACGCAACGTGGTACCCGAGGTCGTCGCCCTCGTTCGACGAAGGGATCCGACGGCTTCACGAAGTGAACGTTCGAGTGCGTCGTCGAACACGAGCGCGGCGAAGCGTCCAGTGGGTGGTCGTCGTCCCCCTACTTCGAGCGAGCGGCGAAACGCTCGTAACTCCTCGGGCGTTACTGGCACGCGCGCCTCCAGGGACTGGGTCAACATTCGAGCGATCGCCAGCGTCGCGCTCGCGTAGCCACTCGGCACTCCTTCGTCGTTGAGGCGCGTCGACCCGAGCGACGTCGTGCTCTGTTGTTCCAAGAGTGCGAGGGCCCGCTTGCGAATCGCGCGCAGCGTCGGCAACCACGAAGCGCGGCCCTGTCGAATCCCGGCGAGGTACTCCTTCTCCGCGCCGGTACCCAGTACCGCCATCAAGAAGCAGACCGCCTCGGCCCACTCCCCCGCTTCGCCGACGCGTCGGCCGCCGATTTTCTCGGTGCCGTCCTTCAAGAGCGTGAGGTCAAAGTGCACTCGAGCGAGCAGCGTGTTCACTCGTAACTCTTCGGCACACTCGAGCGCCCTCGGCGACACTTCATCGAGCGCCTTCATTAGGTGTTGGACGTGGGGACTCACGCGAGCGTGCATGAGTTCGTGCGCTCGAACCACGCGGGCCTGCGCGCCGGGACCGAGGGGCACTTCTAAGATTCGCTCGGCCAGATTGCAACTCGCCGTTCCTCTCCTCGTCGAACCCTCGCGAACGGTCCAAGGTCGCGTGACCTTCTCGTCCTCTCGGCCACTCAGTAGTTCGGGAAAGATGACCCCAGCGGTCACGAGACCGCGCCGATGACGAGCGCGTCGAGGACACTCTGAGCAACCCCCTCACCAAAGACGAGGAACGCCGCGCGCGAGGGGCCGTGATGACGTCGCAACTCGTCGAAGGCGTAAAAGCTTCGCAGGGAGACGCGACGTTGCTCGGGGCCCAGGGAGCCGGCGAGGGCCGGCGCGCGAAGGTCACCACTCAAGCGCGCCACGGCCGACGGATGGGGTCGATCCACGCGGATACTGACCGGAAAGCGATCACGCAGAGCCCGAGGGACCTCCTCGAGATCTTCGATGTTCGAGGTCATAACGACCGAGAACTCCGGTCCGGGTCGTACCCACTCGAGCGTTTCGGGATTTCGCCAACGCGCTGATTCGGGCGAATCGGTGATGGCGAGCAACGTCGCGAGGGCGTCGCCCGAGGCGCGATCGACCTCGTCGAGGACGAGGCGCCCCCCGCGGCCTTCCATCCCTCGCCACGCGCGAATCGCCGGACCTTCGCGCCACTCGAAGTGGCTTTCGCCGGTCGGCATCCAGGTGCCCGTGATCTCACCCGAGGTGAGGTCTTCGGTGCACACCAGGCGCTCGGCGGGACCCTCGACGACGCCGTGATGAAGGGCCGCGAAGGTCTTGCCGGTACCGGGCGGCCCGTAGAGGAGCACTCTCGAAACGCCAGCCGACAGTACGTCGGCCACGTCACGCCAGCACGAACCCACCAAATCATCATCGTCCACGAAGCCTCCTTTGAAACCGTCACAACGGTCGCGACGGCGAGGCTTAGGGGCGAATCAGCGTGAGCGCCACGGCGTTCGTGAGTTGGCGCAGCTCCTCGTAGGTCGTCGCGAAGACGGCGTTCGGGGTGCCACAGGCCGACCAGATCTCGTCGTAGGTCGCCAGCGAGTCATCGATGAAGACGCGCAGTCGCGACGGCCAGCCGACCGGCGAGACGCCCCCGATGGGTTGACCGGTAGCGCTGCGAACTTCGTCAGCGCTCGCGCGTCGAAGGGACGTGCCGCCGGTAACGGCCGCGAACTGTTCGGGGTCGACGCGAAAGGCGCCACTCTTAAGGATCACCACGGGCTCCTCGTCCAGCACGAAGACGAGACAACTGGCGATGGCGCCCACCTCACAGCCCAGCGCCAACGCCGCGTCGCGCGAGGTCTTCGTGGAGACACTGAACTCACGAAAGGGACCCCGAATCCCTCGATCAATCAGTACCTGGGCGACGCGAGCGGCACTGGGGTGCAGGCCTTCGAAACCTGACGCCATTAGCTCTCGACGGATTCGCCGAGGTAGACCGCGCGCACGCGCTCGTCGTGGAGCAGATTCTTCGCGAGATCGCCAAAGACGATACGACCGTTCTCCATGACGTACCCGCGGTCCGCCAAGCGCAACGCCTGCGAGGCGTTCTGCTCCACCACGAGCACCGTCGTGCCCGCGGTGCGAATCTCGCCGATGATGCCAAAGATCGTCTCGACGATCATTGGGGCGAGCCCCATCGAGGGCTCGTCGAGCAAGAGCAGTCGGGGCCGAGCCATCAGGGCCCGCGCGATCGCCAACATCTGTTGCTCACCACCCGAGAGATTGGCGCCGAGCTGCTTACGCCGTTCTTTAAGAATCGGAAACGTCTCGTACATTTGGTCGCGATCGTCACTGGTCGAACCCCGGCGGTTGAAGGCACCCATTTCGAGATTTTCCTCGACCGACATCTGGGGAAAGATGCGGCGCCCCTCGGGCACGTGACTGATACCCAATTTCGAGAATTCGTGAGCCTTGGTGCGCGTGACGTCCTCGCCCTCGAAGAGGATCTGACCACTCGACGGGGCGTGAAGACCGGAAAGCATTCGCAGCGTCGTCGACTTGCCCGCACCGTTCGCGCCCAGCAGGGCCACGATCTCGCCCTGCTCGACGTTGAACGAGATGCCGTGCAACGCGGTGATGGCGCCGTAGCGCACGACAGCGTCTTTGACGTCCAGCATCACAGACTCTCCGCCTCTTCAGTGGTCGATCCCAGGTACGCCTCGATCACCACGGGGTTAGCACGAACCTCTTCGGGCGTTCCCTCGGCGATGACCCCGCCGAAGTTCAACACGTAGAGCCGCTCGGCGAGCGACATCACGAGTTTCATGTCGTGTTCGATGAGCAGAATTGACACCCCCATGTTGTCACGGACGCGTCGAATGAGGTTCGCGAGTTCGACCTTCTCCGACGGGTTCGTTCCGGCCGCTGGTTCGTCCAACAGCAGAACCTGAGGATCCGTCGCGAGTCCTCGAGCAATTTCTAAGCGGCGTCGATCGCCGTACGAGAGCGACGCGGCGATGGTGTTGGCCCTTCCACTCAGCCCGACGAACTTCAAGAGTTCCACCGTGCGTTCGTCGGAGCGCTTCTCGTCACGACGCGTGCCCGGTCCGTGCAACATCGCGCCCACCACGCCGATGCCGCGATGGCTCTCCGCACCGATTTTGACGTTCTCAAAAGTGGACAGCGCACTAAACATCCGAGAGGCCTGGAAGGTGCGAGCGACGCCGAAGTTGGCGACCCGGTAGGCCTTACGACCGATGATCGAGATGGACTTGCCGTTACGACCCGTGAAGTTGATCGTCCCCTCTTGGGGCTGGTAGACCCCCGTCAGGGAGTTGAACAGTGACGTCTTGCCCGCGCCGTTGGGTCCAATGACCGCGAGGATCTCGCCGCGGTCCTGGTGAAGACTGACGTCGTTCAGCGAGATCACACCACCGAAACGAAGCGTCACGTTCCGTACGTCAAAGATGATGTCGCTCATACGTCGTCACCCAAGAGCACTTCGTCCATGTGGCTGTTTTCGTGATCGGCTTCGGAGAGCATAATCTCTCGTTTACGACGCTTCGAGGGAATGAGACCCGCTGGTCGAAAGATCATCATCACGATGAGGAGCGCTCCCAAGTAGATGTAGAGGTCGGACGGCTGATAGCCCCAGTGTTGCCCATTGTTCAACCACTCCGTCACCGTTTGGATGAGCACCGCGCCCAAGACGACGCCGGCGATCGAACCCATGCCGCCGAGGATGACTAACACCAAGATATTGATCGAGAACGTCAACGTGAAGCTCGAGGGGAAGATGAAGTTGGACTGACTGGCCGTGAGAACGCCGGCGAACCCCGCCGACGCGGCACCGATGGCGAAGGCCATGACCTTGTACTTCAAGGGGTTGATACCGACCGATTCGGCCGCGACTTCGTCCTCGCGGATGGCGGTCCACGCGCGCCCGACGCGCGAATGCTCGAGCAGCGAGAACACGATCAAAAAGAGCATCACGAAACCCAGCGCCAGGTAGTAGTACGGCACGGGTTTAAGACCCCACACGAACTTGAGCGGTCCGAGATGGATCGACGGGTGAGGAATGAGTTTCGAGCCCAGTGAGCCATCAGTGATGCCGTAGAGATTGTTCGCAAAGATAGTGACGATCTCTCCGAAACCCAACGTCACGATGGCCAGGTAGTCACCGCGCAAGCGCAACGTCGGCGCGCCGAGCAAGATGCCAGCAAACATGACGATAGCGATGGCGATGGGAATGGCCCAAAAGGGATTCAACGCGTGATTGAAGAGCGGCGGCAGGGGCAGCGCACCGGTCACCCACGCCGCGGTGTACGCGCCAATCGCGTAGAAGGCCACGTACCCGAGGTCGAGCAGGCCAGCGAAGCCCACGACGACGTTGAGACCAATCGCCAGCAAGACGTAGACCGCGATCTGTTCGACCATCGCGGCCTGCCAGAACGGCGAGTTAATAATGTGCGGCAACAGTATTGCCACGACGAGCAGGGCCCCCATAACACCCCAACGCACGGGACGCGTCGACGTGAACTTGCGTGGGACCACGAGCCACTTGTTCACCGTCACACGAACGTGGGGACCGTTCGTCATCCACAGCATGACAATGCCCCACACGACGAGCGCTAGGAACAAGAACAGCACCCAGCGTTGGGTCTTAAAGAGTCCAAAGAACGAAGCGTGCTCGCCGAACGAGCCCTTAAAGCCAGCGGTCGGCGCCGTGTTGCTCCCGGGCGGACCCGTCATCAGCTCAATAACGGCGACCGCGGCGATCGTCATGAGGAGCCGACGTAATGGAGGCTTAGCGAGCAGCTCTTTCATCAGGCGGACCGGCCGAGACGTTCGCCCAAGATACCAGTAGGTCGCACCAGCAGCACCAGGACGAGAATGCCAAAGGCCACGACGTCAATGTACGCAGCCTGCACGAAAACGACGCAGAGACTCTCAAAGACGCCGAGTATTAGTCCGCCGATCATGGCGCCTCGGAGATTGCCAATACCCCCAAGGACCGCGGCGGTGAACGCCTTGAGAGCGGGCACGAAACCCATGGTGTACACGACGCCGGTGCCCATCGCAAAGAGAAAACCGGCGGCTCCGCCCAGCGCGCCGCCAACAATGAACGTGACGGCAATCGTGCGGTCGATGTTCACCCCCATCAGGGAGGCCGTTTCGGCGTCTTGGGCGACAGCGCGAATGCCACGACCGAGTCGAGTTTTGGCGACCAAACGGTCCAGCGCGATGAACATGATCACGCCCGCGATGAGAATGATGATGTAGTACATCAGCACCGGCGCACCAAAGATGTGAAACACCGCGTGATTGATATAGGGCTGCGGCGTCGAAACAGCGATGTGACCGAACTCCTTGCCCGCCATGTTAAAGAGGAAGTACGACGCGCCAATCGCGCTGATGAGGTAGGCCAGTCGGGGGGCGTTTCGCCGACGCAGGGTGCGATACGCCACCCGTTCGAGCAGCGCCGCCATGACGGCGCCAGCGGTGCCGCCCGCCACAATTCCGAGCACGATGAGTCCAACACTGGCGAAACCCGAGGGCACGGACGCGCCGACCAGGGCCTTCATCACGAAGTAGCCCGCGAAGCCACCGGACATGAATATCTCGGAGTGCGCAAAGTTGATGAGTCGCAGTACTCCGTAGACCAGCGTGTAGCCAACCGCGATCATGCCGTAGAGCAGGCCGTTCGCGACGCCGCCCACGAAGAGAGCCCAGAACTCAAGTTTGAGCGTGTCCAAGTGTGCTAGCAGGTAATGCCCAAACGCACCCAAGTGGCCCCCCTAGACGAAGACAAAGTGTAGCCAACGCCAGAAGCCGGGGGTAAAAACCCCCGGCTTCGGCAACGTTAGATAAATCGACTACTTACTCGAGGCCCAACTGAACGACTTTTCCGTTCTTGACTTGGTTCACGTAGATCGCCGAACCAGCGATGTTGCCATCCTTCTGGAACTTGATCAACTTCGTGAGGCCCTTGTAAGAAATCTTGTGCAACTCCGCCACCAGGGCCGAACGCGTGATCTTCTTCAGCTTCTTCATAGCTGCGATGATGACGTTGGTCGCGTCGTACGACTCAGGAGCGTACGTTGCGTTAGACGAGCTGAAGTTCGCCAAGTTCTGGAAAGCCTTGTTGAACGACGAATTCTGCGAAACAGCACAGGCACACGACAACAAGACGCCGCTCGCGGCCGTCGCGGGCGTGGTGCCCGCAATCAACGCGTTTGAGTCTGAACCGTCACCTGACATGATCGCGCCACTCCATCCAGCGGAACTAAGAGCGCCGAGGAACAGACCGAGGTCGCAGTAGTAACCGCCGTAGAACATCGCCTTCGCACCGCTGGCTACCGCCTGCGTGGCAGCGGCCGAGTACTCGGTCGCTGAGGCCGTTCCGTCAGTGCACTGCGCCGTACCCGGAACTGTCGCTGCGGTCACGGTCGCGCCGTCAGTCGTCGCTTGGGTAGCAAAGGCCGAGGCCAAACCGGAACCGTACGACGAACCGTCGTTCACGACGTACACGCTCTTAAAGCTCTTGGTCTTCACCAAGTAGTCAGCGTCTGCGGGACCTTGCACACCGTCGTCAGCCACCACGCGGAAGAAGTTGCTCCAGCCGCTCGACGCCAACGTCACCCTCGTCGCCGAAGGACTCACTGTTGCAATGTGGGCCTTCGCGTAGTAGGGCTCAGCGGCAGCCGTCGCACCAGAGAACGCTGGGCCAACAATGGCGATCAGCTTCTTGTTCGATACGGCGGACTGAGCCTCCGTGGGCGAAATGGTGGGGTCACCCTGGTCGTCGTACTTCGCGAGTTGCAGATTGAAATGGTTCTTGCCCGAGGCGTTGGCCTGATTAATAGCCAACTCCACGGCGAACACCATGTTCAATCCAAGTTGCAAGTTTCCACCCGACAACGGGCCCTCATAGCCAATGACGTAGGTTGGCTTCGGCTTAGCAGCAGCACCTGAAGTTGACGCAATACCGACTGCCGGCACCGCCATCAACAGCAGGGCACTCGAAGCCACCGCAGCCACCGTCTTGTTCAAACGAAGCTTCATAAGCAACGTCCTTCCTCAACTGTGTTGATTCACTTCTCACCACGAGTTCTCAGACGTGTCACCTAAACAACACGTAAGAATCAACTCGAAGATGTATAAGCCGATCTGGCCATTGCAGAACGTTAGCAGTACCGAAATGCGCGAAAAGGTGCGCCCCCACTGAAAAAACCAGTTTTTTGAGTCCCAACGAATTGCGAACAGGTGTTTGAGTTGGCCCAACCACTGGTGTAGCATACGAACAACTGTTCGTTACCTGGAGGACCGCTTATGGCCGAAGTTCTGACACCAATGCGTCGAGAGATTCTGGAGTTCATCGTGAGTTGCCAACGCGAGCGCGGATTTCCTCCGACCATCCGCGAAATCGGCGAACACGTGGGACTCTCCTCTTCGGCGACCGTCGCCAATCACATCACGGTCTTAAAAGACGCCGGTTATATCGAAAAGAATGCCCAGCAACCTCGGACCTTGACGGTTCGTCTCGACACGGCCAATCCCGCGCCCGAACAACACATTCGTCACATTCCCTTCGTGGGCGACATCGCCGCGGGTACCGGAGTTCTCGCGGTCGAGAGTGCCCACGAACTGATGTCGATTCCCGAGCAGTTCGCCGGACGCGGTGACAGCTTCATTCTCCAAGTGCGAGGCGACTCGATGGTGAACGCGGGAATCCTGTCTGGTGACTTCATCGTCGTTCAACGCGAAAGCACGGCGAACGCCGGCGAGATTGTCGTCGCGGGGATTCCCGGGGACGAGGCGACCGTGAAGCGTTTCTTTCCTCAGGGTTCCAGGATCATCTTGAAGCCCGAGAACTCCTTGATGGAGCCAATGGAGTTTGACTCTCGAGACGTCACCATCTACGGTCGCGTCATCTCGGTACTTCGCCACTACTAAATCGTTCGGGCGACACCTTGTGGTGTTGCTACGCGAGCCAGTCACTGAGGACGCTCTCGAACCGGGAAAGTTCTTCCAAAGTCACGAACTCGTCACTTCGATGGGCGAGCAGCGGGTCACCCGCGCCGAAATTGGTCGCGGGAATATCGAGTTCTTGAAAGGTCGCGACGTCGGTCCAACCGACTTTTGCGTCCGCGCCTTGGCCCGTCAATCGCACGAGCGCGTCCAATCGTTCGTTGTCGAGAGACGGCCTCGCGCCAGGAGCCCAGTCCAGCACCGAAAACGTGTCACCGTCTTCCACCAGTTCGCCCAGAAACTCGCGCAACCACGACGCGGCCTCATCCTTTGAGCGATCGGGCGCGACTCGATGATTAATCGTGAGCGTCGCCACGTCCGGCACCACGTTGGCGGCCACTCCCCCCTCCACGCCCACTGCTTGCAGCTGTTCGGTGTAGCGCACGCCGTCGATCTCCACCGCTCTTGGTTCGTAGTTCGCCACGCGCGTGATAACGGCCGCCATTCGATGGATGGCGTTACGCCCCGTGAAGGGTCGCGCCGTGTGCGCACGCTTTCCCGCGAGTTCGACGCTGACCTTCAACGTTCCCTGACAGCCCGCTTGAACGGTTCCACCCGTCGGCTCGGCCAGTACCGCGACGTCGCCTTGCAAGAGGTCCGGTCGTAGCACGGCGATCTCGCACAGGCCCGATTCACTCCGCGTGATCTCTTCGCGAGCGTAGAAGATCCACGTCACTTCGACCGACCGCGGCGCGGGATCGACCGCGAGGGCCAACATCACGGCGAGCGAACCCTTCATGTCACAGGCTCCCAGACCGCGCAACTCCTCGTTAACGATCGACGCTTCACGAGCGTCACCCGGCACGGTGTCGAGATGGCCGGCAACGAGCACTCGCGTCGCGTGATGGCCAGTCGTGCGCGCCACGACGTTGTCACCGACACGTTCGACGTCGAGTGTGTTCGACGTACGCAACAGACCCTCGACGTAAGTGGTGAGCGCCGCTTCGTCGCGACTGACCGAACTGATCGACACCAAAGTGAACGCTTCGTCGAGTCGGCTCACGTCGAGACGCCGTGATCACGCAGGATATTATTCAGCGCAACTTTGTTGTGGCGTTCGCCTTCGCTTAGGCGCTTAATGATCAACACGCAGGGAAGAAAAAACTCGCCACCGGGATACTCGCGGCGTCGACTGGCCGACACGGCGACGCAGTAGTCCGGCACGTACCCTCTCGACACCTCTTCGCCACTCTCGGCGTCAATGACCGGAATCGAAGGATTCAAGATGGTGCCCGCGCCGAGCACCGAACCCCGTCCGACGCGAGCGCCGTCTACGATCATGCAGCGACTGCCGATGAAGGCGTCGTCCTCGATCACGACCGGCACGGCGTTCGCGGGTTCTAGCACGCCGCCGATCCCCACCCCGCCGGCTAAGTGCACGTTCGCGCCGATTTGGGCGCAACTTCCCACCGTCGCCCACGTATCAACCATGGAGTCGCGCCCGACCCACGCGCCAATATTGACGAAGCTCGGCATCAAGATGACGCCGGAGCTTAGGAAGCTTCCTCGCCGTGCAACCGCGCCCGGGACCACCCGCACGCCCCGTCGTTCGTAGTCACTCTTCAGCTCTAACTTGTCGAGATACTCGAAGGGCCCGACTTCGGATTTCTCGAGACCGTGGAGGCGAAAGAGCAGCAAAATCGCCTGCCTCACCCACTCGTGCACGAGGATCGAGCCATCGGCGACGACTTCGGCGACGCGCAGTTGTCCGTCGTCAAGTTTGGTGATGACTAACTCGACGTCGCGGCGAGCCTCGAGATTGTCGGGCGTCATCTCCTCAATATCTTCGAACCAGTGACCGACGCGCGTTTCGAGTTCGCTCATGACTCCATCGTACCGTTGGCCCTACGAAGCTTCGAGACGAGCGGCGGCGAGTTCGAGTCGATCGTCGGGTTGGACGACGGCGAGGCGCACGAAGCTCGTGCCGGCGTTGCCGTAGAGTTCTCCGGGACTGACGACGAGGCCCGAGCGCTCGGCGAGCAGCGTCGCCAAGGCCCATCCGTCCAAGCCCTCCTTCGAACACCAGAGGTAGAACGAACCTTCGGGAAAGGGCGCGTCCACGTCGAGTCGTTTCAAAGCAGCACTCAAGAGTTCGAGCCGACGGCGGTATCGACCACGTTGCACTTCAACGTGCGCGTCGTCGGCGAAGGCGAACGCGGCCGCCGCTTGGACCGGCCCGGGCACCATGAGGCCCGCGTGTTGGCGAACGCTCCGCAAGTACGAAACGACGCCCGCGTCGCCGGCGTAGAAGCCGGCGCGAAAGCCCGCCAGGTTCGAGCGCTTGGAGATCGAGTGCAGCGCGAGTACGCCGTCGCGGCCGTGTTCGAGAATCGAACGGGGTCGCGAGGCCCACGTGAACTCCGCGTAGCACTCGTCACTCACGACGAGCACGCCGTGGCGTCGCCCCCAGGCAGCGAGACCCTCAAGATCGTCGAGAGATCCCGTCGGATTGGACGGCGAGTTCGCCCACAGGACGAGCGCACGTTGCACGTCGGATGCGTCAATCGACGAGAGATCGAGTTGACCATTTACTAGCGCGACGGTCACCGAGCGCAGACCCGCGAGGGTCGCGCCCATGGCGTAGGTCGGATAGCTAATGGCGGGATAGAGCACGGTGTCGCGCTCGGGGTACTTGAGGTGCAGGAAACCCGCGAGCGAACCAACGAACTCCTTGGTGCCGACACAGGCCGCGAGATCGTCGGCTGAAAACTCCAGTGCGAATCGCCGGTTCATCCAGTTAGCCGCGGCGTCGCGGTAGCCGAGCGTGCCCGCCGAGGGTGGGTAGCCCCTCGCGCCGACACCCCGGGCCAGCTCTTCGATGACGAAGTTGGCCGGTGGGTCCACGGGCGTGCCGATCGAACAGTCGATGGGACCGCCGTCAAAAACGGACGCCAGTTTCTTTAGACCGTCGAGACGCTCGTACGGGTACGCGGGAGGGGTAAAGCTCACGCCGACACGCGCCACTCGCTGAACCGGGCCGCGCCCACCGCGTCGAGGACCACGTGTATCATCACGCCCTCTTCGCTCACCGAGGTGTCCAGCACGTCACCTTCGCGGTGCGCCGCCGCCAGCAGGTCACCGCGGTCGAGGGGTAGTTGCAGGGTCAGCACGCGGTCGCGCGAGCGCAGTCGTTCGCCAATGGTAGCGATCACGTCGTCGAGATTCTCTCCCGTCGTGGCCGACACCCAGACGCTGCCCTCGTACAACTTCGCGAGATCCTTCGCCCGGGAACCCGGCAGATCGGCCTTGTTAAAGACCAGCAGTTCGGCGACGTGATTGGCGTCAATCTCGACGAGGACGTCGCGCACGGCGGCGATCTGTTCTTCGGCGTTGTCACTCGAGCCGTCCACCACGTGGACCAGGAGGTCCGCCAGCTGCACGGACTTGAGGGTGCTCATGAACGCTTCCACGAGTTCGTGGGGCAGGTTGGAAATGAACCCGACGGTGTCGGTGAAGAGAACGGTCTCACCACCGGGAAGTTGACGTTGGCGAGTTCTGGGATCCAAGGTGACGAAGAGTCGGTCCGCAACTTCGACGCCCGCGTTGGTGAGGGCGTTCAACATCGAGGACTTCCCCGCGTTGGTGTAGCCCACCAACGTCACTTCACGGTGACGACCACGCTCACGACCCTGGCGCTGGACTTGGCGCGTGCGATCGATCTCCTTCAGTTCGCCACGGATGTGGTGAATCCGCTGGACGAGTCGGCGACGGTCAACTTCGAGCTGCGTTTCGCCGGGACCCCGCGTACCAATGTGGCCCGCCTGTTGGGAGAGCGAACCGCCGGCTCGTCGAAGGCGTGGCAGTCGGTACTCGAGCAGCGCCAACTCGACTTGGGCTTTGCCCTCGGGCGTGCGCGCGTTCTGGGCGAAGATATCCAGGATGACCGCGGTGCGGTCGATGGCCGTGCGGCCGAGGATTTTTTCGAGATTTCGTTGCTGCGCCGGTGAGAGATTGTGCTCAAAGACCACGGTGTCCGCGTCGAGGGCCACGCAGATCTCGCGCAGTTCCTGCACTTTGCCCGATCCGAGGAACGTGGCGGGGTCGGGACTGTCGCGGCGCTGGACGACGCGCGCGACGATGTCGGCGCCGGCGGTATCGACGAGCAAGGCGAGTTCGTCGAGTTGATGATCGAGTTCGTCGGGGCTGACACCGGGAAACTGCACGCCCACGAGGACGATTTTCTCTCGAAAGGTGCGGTCAATCAGTGTGTTTGGAACGTACGTCAAGCTGCGAGCCACTCCACGTTCGCCACGAACTGCACCGGTCCACTCAACGTGGCGCGCGCACCGTCCAACGCCACGCGCAGCGCGCCGCCGGGATTCTCCACGGTCACCACGTCGCCGCACAGCCCTTCACGGCGAGCCAGCGCGGCTACTGCACAAGAACCGGTGCCACAGGCCAGCGTCCAGCCCACGCCGCGCTCGATCACTCGAATGCTCAAGTGGTCCGCGCCGAGCACGTTCAAGAACTCCACGTTCGCTCCCCCGACCTGGGCGGCGAGCTTCGCCGCGAGGTCTTCGCGCGCGGCGTCACTCCACGAGGCGTCATCGAGCACGACGACGTGGGGATTGCCGACGTTCGCCACACCCAAGACTCCCTCGATCGACTCTGGGAACGTCACCTCACCCATTGACACGCTCCCGTAGCCCGAAGTGTCATCCATCGTCAGAGAGACGGTTCGTCTCCCGACGGGCGTCTCCACGTCCAACGTGTCCCACGAGGCGCCCGTCGCGCGGCGAACGGCCGCGGCGAGACAGCGAATGCCGTTGCCGGACATGTCGGCCAAGGAGCCGTCGGCGTTGTAGAGCACCATGGTGACGTCTGATCCCAGGGTCGCTTCCAGCAGCCCGTCGGCGCCGACGCCCGTCGCACGATGACAGAGGGCGCGAGCGCGTTCGGGTGTCCACCACGGCGCGTGGCCGTGCTGTTGCACGTCCACGAGAAAGTCATTTCCCGCGCCATGCCACTTTTGGAGAGTACGTAGCGCCACTGATCTAGTCTCGCACGAACCCGTTGTCGCGACTCAACACCTCGAGAAGTCGACGCTCGGCCAACGCCACGTCACTGAACCACTCGACGCGCGGATCGCGTCGAAACCAGCGACCCTGGCGACGAGCCAGTCGACGACTCTGGGCGATGGCGTCGAGCACGGAGTTCTCGAGAGGTTCACCGTCTTCGAGGTGACGGAGCAACTCGCGATAGCCGACGGCCTGGCGAGCGGTGCGCCCGAGGCCGTCGGGAGCACTCAGTAGACCGGCCACCTCACCGAGCAGTCCTTGTTCCATCCAGGAACGAAATCGACGCTCGATGCGCTCATCGAGTACCGCGAGTTCACAGTCGAGTCCGACCTGCACCACGCGCACGGGTCCGTAGCTCAGTAGACCTTCCCCGTAGGACGAGAAGGGACGCTTCGCGCCCAGCGTGACCTCGAGCGCTCGCACGACGCGCCGCTCGTTCGTAGCTTCGAGGCGACTGGCCGCGAGCGGATCGAGTTCGACGAGCTGTTCGTAGAGCGCGGGAAGATCGTGCGCGGCGCGCACCTCGAGCGCGCGTCGCATCTCGGGGTAACGCGCGGGAATGTCGAGATCGTCGAGCACCGCGCGACCGTAGAGTCCCGTGCCGCCCACGTAGAGAGCGCCGTGACCGGCCTCGAAAATACGTCGCTCCGACGTCCTCGCCGCTCGTTGAAACTGCGCGACGGTGAACTCCTCGCTGGGAGTAACAAGATCGAGCAGGTGGTACGAAACCTCCTCGCGCTCCTCGCGAGTGGGCTTGGCGGTTCCGAGGTCCATGCCTCGATAGACGCCCATCGCGTCAACACTCAAGATCTCGAACTCGCCCCCGCTCTCGAGCGCGACCTCGTGCGCCAACGCCGACTTACCCGACGCCGTGGGTCCGACGAGCGCCACGGCCGATCTCATGGGCAGCGTCACGTCGAAAGCAGTGGCACGCGAATCTTGTGGCGAGGAGCACGCAGTACCGCGTTCATCTCACCCAGCAAGTAGTAGGGCGCGCCGTAGGTCACGTCCACACTGACGAGTGATCCCGAGCGCGCGGCGTTCTCCGTGACGGGAAAGTGAATCAACTTGCCCTGGCGGGTGCGCCCCGAGAGCATCCGCTCGTTACGGCGCGACGGTCCTTCGACGAGCACCTCTTCACGCCGGCCCACGCGGGCCTGATGATGACGCAGCGCCGAGCGATCGGTCACGTCCTTTAGACGACGGAACCGCTCTTTGATGACGTCACCCGCGACGAACGAGTCGACCATATCGGCCGCGCGCGTTCCTTCGCGAGGCGAAAAGATGAAGGTGTAGGCCAGATCGAACTCACAGGCCGCCACGACCTCGAGCGTCTCGTCAAACTCCCGGTCACTCTCGCCGGGAAAACCCACGATGAGGTCAGTCGTCACCGCAAGTTCGGGGATAGCCGCCCTCGCGGCTTCGAGTTTTTCTACGTAGCGCTCGACGCGGTAGCCCCGGCGCATCGCCGATAAGACCCGGTTCGATCCCGACTGCAGGGGCAGGTGCAACTGATTGCAGACGCTCTTCGTGTCGGCCATCGCGGCGATGGTCTCGGGGCGCAGGTCCTTCGGGTGCGGGCTCGTGAATCGAATTCTCTCCAGTCCCGTCACCTCACCGAGTGCGCGCAAGAGTTCGGCAAAGAGGGGACGCCGCCCGGTGATGTCGCGGCCGTACGAGTTGACGTTCTGGCCGAGCACCGTAATCTCGGTGACGCCCGAGTCCGCGAGCATCGTGGCTTCGTTGATCAAGTCCTCCAGCGGACGACTAATCTCACCGCCACGAACACGGGGCACGATGCAGTACGCGCAGGTGTTGTCACAGCCCGTTTGAATCGTCATCCACGCGGCGAAGGGCAGTTCGCGCACGGCGTAGAGCGCGGGGGCCATGTCGCGACTCGTCACCGGGTCGGGCGCGTCCCAGATCTCGACGAGGGGACCTTCATTTCGAGCGCGCCGAAGCAGCGACGGCGCCGAGGCGAGATTGTGGGTCCCAAAGACCACGTCCACCCAGTTCGCGCGCTCGAGGATGGTGCCCCGGTCCTTCTGGGCCATGCAGCCCCCGACGGCGATCTGCAGTTCGGGTCGTGACTCCTTCAGGGCTTTCAGTTGTCCGAGCGCGCTGTAGAGCTTCAGATCGGCGTTCTCTCGAATGGTGCACGTGTTAAGGACGATGACGTCGGCGTCGGCGTCACTGGTGGCGGGCACCAGGCCATCCGCCACCAAGAGTCCGGCCAGACGCTCGGAGTCGTGTTCGTTCATCTGGCAGCCAAAGGTGCGAATAGCGAACGACTTGGGTGTTGACACCCCTTTAGCCTACTGAGCGAGTTCGCTCTCACTCACCGTCGAGTTGTACATCACGCCCGCGCCGGCCAGTACCACACAACTGAGCCCGACGACGTCCCAACCTCGCACGCTCTGGTGCAACAAGAGCCAACCAATGAAGAACGCGAGCGCGGGATCGCACGCCATGAGCACGCCCGCGATCGACGGTTTGAGCCGACGCAGTCCCTGGAGTTCAGCGCCGAAGCCGAGCACGATGGCCATGACCGCGACGATCGACAGTCGCCCGAAGACGAAGGGGTGATGAACGAGGCGAGTAGTCGCCCCAATCGACAGGGGCAGCGTCAGAATCGCCGCCACCGACATCGACACCGCCAGTCCGCCAAAGCCCGTCGTCGCGCCGCCCACTCGACGAGAGGCGAAGATGTACGCGGCCCAGCCCACGCCCGCTCCCGCGGCGAAGAGGATGCCGGTCAAGTTGAGACCGTTACCCGGACGTGTGAGGGCCACGACCCCCACGCCGGCCAGTCCCACGAGCGCGAGGTGTCGCGGCGAGCGCTTGCCGAGCGCCGCCACGCAGAACGGACCAAGATACTCAATCGCCACCGCCCCGCCGAGCGGAATGCGCGCGATCGCTTGATAGAAGCACTGATTCATCAAAGCCACGGTCGCCCCGAGCGCGAGCGCGCCCAACCACTGGCGTCTCGCCCAGTGTCGAACGTTGGGTCGAGTGAGGGCGAGCAGGACGAGCGCGCCCAAGAGAAAACGCCACGCACTCGTGGCCGAAGGGCTAATGACCGGAAAGACGCGAATGACGATCGCCGCGGTCCATTGGATGAGGGTCGCGCCGAGCAACAAGAATCCGGCACCACTCAGTGTTCTTGCGCCAACCCTCTTGTCGACTGGGCTCAACGCGTGACCAGACCCGTGCGATCCACGTCGAGAACGTGAACAACACCGGGAATCGATCGCTCGTGCAAAAACTCCCGGGCGGCGGCGGCGACGTTGCTCGCGGTGTCGTTCGTCACGAGCCCCAACATCGTCGAACCCGCGCCCGACCAGCACGACCCGGCCGCGCCACTTTCGCGCAACCGTGATAGCAGGGGCGCCGCGAAGGGCAGCAGTGCCATTCGATGGGGCTGATGCAAGTAGTCGTCCATGGACGAAGCGACGAACTCGTGATGATTCGCGAGTCCCGCGATCAAGAGGCCGAGGGCGTTCAAATTGCGTACCGCGTCGCGTAACGGTACGTCGGTTGGCAGCACCCGACGCGCGTCGTCGGTGGCGAGCTCTTGGTCGGGAACGACCGCGACGAATCGCCACGAGTCATCGAAGGGCAGTGAACGCGCGATCACGCCGTCTCGCTCGGACACGCTCGCCACGACCAGCCCCCCCAGTACCGAGGCGGCCGCGTTCTCGGCGTGGTCGTCGACGCTCGCGCCGACGGCCAAGGGATTCTCGGCGTTCGCGGCGGCCGCGGCCGCGACGGCGAGCGCCGCGGACGAGCCCAGACCTCTCGAGAGGGGAATCGACGACGTGACGCGCATGGCGAAGTTCGTATGACCGAGGACGCTCCTCGCGACTCGAACGCCGAGGTGTCGTTCGTCGTCGAAGTGCCCCGCTCCGGTGCCGTCGCTCACGATGCTGAAGCGGTCGGCCAACTCCAGTGATACCTCCACGTAGAGCGTCAAGGCGACGGCGATCGTGTCAAAACCCGGTCCGAGATTGGCCGAACTGGCGGGGGCGCGCGCGAACATGAGGTCAGCGTAGGCGCTGGAGCAGCGTGGGCGGCGAGAGATTGCCCAGCGCGCGAAGGGTGAACGTATGTTTCTTGACGCCCTTCACGATGAGTTGTCCCACGACTTCACCACGTTGAATCGATGACTTGAAGTGGCGCGTGCGAACGATGACCGTAGGCTGTCCTTGCGCTGGCCACCACCACACTTCGCGCTGTTTGGTCAGTCCGAAGCCCACGCGACGTCCGTCGTAGGCGATCTCTCCGATAGCGCGATCCTTTATGAAGGTGTGGTGCAATCGACTCGCCACGGCCGAGTTCGCCAGCGCCAGCGCCGCCTCGCCCGCGGGCCCGAGCAGGTCGCCACCTCGCTGGCCGAGCACGACCGCGTAGAGGACCTTCGTCGACGATCCGTCCTGAAAGGTCATCGCCATCACGTCACAGCCCCCCGCTTCGGCCGTACGCCCGGACTTCACGCCAATGACGTTGTCAATTCCCACGTAGGGAGTAAACGAGGCAACGGTACCCGCGACGGGTAACGTCACGCTCGGTTGAATGACGATCGAACGAACGAGCACCGACTTCATCAAGAGGGTCGCGAGTCGGGCTTGATCGAGCGCGGTAGAGACGGACTGGGGTGAGAATCCCGTCACGTCGTCGTAGTGCGTGCCCGATAGACCGAGCGTCATCGCCTCTTGATTCATCAGCGCGACGAAGGCGTCGTTCGTTCCGGCCACCAAGTTCGCGAGCATCACGGCGTAGTTCCCCGCGGAGTGCACCAGGACGCCGTTCAGAAGATCTATCTCGCAGAGCTGCTCACCCGCGGTCACGACCACGCTCGACTCGCTCAGCTTCACCATTCCTTGGTAGGTCAAAACGTCGTCACTGGTGACCACGAGACAGGGTCCCGTTTCGCCGAGACCGAGGGGCAGATGCTGCAGCGCGACGTAGACGGTCATCATCTTGGTCAAGCTGGCAATGGGCACGGACTGGTCGTGGTATCCCTCGAGGACGCTGAACGAGGGAATATCGAGTGCCGCTGAACCAACCGTCGGCCACGCGAGCGAGTTCGAAGGACCCTTAAGGGTGACCGCGCTCAGCGAGACGTGCACGATCGCGGGACGATGAAGCAGGGGCAACTGCATCCCTACGACGATCGCCGCCGACACGATGAGGCCCATCAGGAGTCCCACGAAACGCGTAAAGAGGCCCCGAAGGGCTGGACGGCGAGGGTGAGCGCGGCGTGACACGAAGCTAGAGCGAAGTCTGTTGATCGTACTGTTCAGGCGTGACGAGAACCTTGCGAGATTTCGAACCGTCGCCGGGAGCAACGATGTGTTCTTCTTCGAGTTGATCCATGATGCGCCCGGCGCGCGCGAAGCCCACGCGCAACTTGCGCTGGAGCATCGAGGTCGATCCCGTTTGCGTGCTAATCACGAGGTCGCGGGCTCTTCGGAGAATTTCGTCGTCGTCGTCGTTCGATCCGCCGCCCCACGATGACAGACCACGACCGGTCGGCACGTCCAGGGCCACTACCGTTTCGCGGCGTCCGCCTTGGGCTCGCCACGCCTCAACGACGCGACGCACTTCGTCTTGGGAGACCCAGGGCGACTGCAAACGACGCGCAACGTTGCTCGACGCCGTCACGAGCAACATGTCGCCCTTACCAATGAGTCGCTCGGCCCCGGCTTGATCCAAAATGACGCGACTATCGGCGAGCGAAGACACCGCGAAGGCCATGCGACTGGGCACGTTCGCTTTGATGACGCCCGTAATCACGTCGACGCTGGGGCGTTGGGTCGCGAGCACCAAGTGAATGCCGACGGCCCGCGCCATCTGGGCGATGCGCACGACGGACTCTTCGACGTCGCGCGCCGCCACCAGCATCAAGTCGTTTAACTCGTCAACGACGATCACGATGTAGGGCAACTCCTCGGGACCCGGCGCCGGCTCGGCGTCCGAGGGAAGACCCGTCGCGCGCTCGATGGCGTCAGCGACCTGCTCTCGTACCGTGGGATCGGGCGTCAACTCCCCCTTCGCGATCATCAGTTGATAACTCGTGATGTCGCGCGCACCACTCTCGGCTAAGAGGTCGTAACGTCGTTCCATCTCCTTGACCGCCCAGGCCAGGGTGCCGGCCGCCTTCTTCGGATCAACGACGACGGGAGCCAACAGGTGCGGCAGATCGTTGTACTGACCCATCTCGACGCGCTTGGGGTCGATGAGCAGTAATCGCAACTGGTCGGGGGTGTCGCGCATCACGAGCGCCGTGATCAGTGAGTTCATGGCCGAGCTCTTGCCGGCCCCGGTAGCGCCCGAGATCAACACGTGGGGCATCTCGCCCAAGTTCACGACGACGGTCTTGCCCGAAATATCTCGTCCGATGGGCACGTCGAGGGGGTGGGTCGCCGCGATTGACTCGTCCGAGGCCAAGACGTCGCCCAAGGCGACGAGCGAGCGCTGGCGATTGGGCACCTCGACCCCGATCGCCGAGCGTCCGGGAATGGGCGCCAGAATTCGTACGTCGGCTGACGCCATGGCGTAGGCAATGTCCTTGTTGAGCGACGTCACGCGCGAGACCTTGACCCCGGGCCCGAGTTCGAGCTCGAATCGCGTCACGGTGGGCCCCACGGTGTAACCCAGCAGGGTCGTCTCCACCCCGTGCGCCGCGAGGGCGTCCACGAGTTCTTCTCCGGCGGCGTCGGTCATCGAGCGGTCGAGTTTTTGATCCCTGGTGCGCTGCAGTAGCGAGAGGGGCGGCAGTACCCACGCGCTCGGCACCTTCACGTGCCTCGGGCGTTTCACGCGTGCCTTTTTCGCCGGCTCGTCTTCGGGCTCGTCGTCGACGTCGCCGAACTCGGGCTCGACTTCGTCGTCGATGAAGTCGTCGTACGCGAATGCTTCGGGCTCGGGCTCGAGTTCGTCATCGAACAACGGCTCCATGGATGCGTCCTCGTCATCGTCTTCGTCGCGAGCGTCGCGCTGCGGGCGAATCATCCACCACCTCGAGAGCACTCGACCGAGCGCGCGAAAGAAGACGCCACCGCCGACGAGTAGGGCGCGCAGACCAATACCGGTGGTCACCATCGTCGCGATCACGAGTACCGCGAAGAAGACCACCAGCGCGCCCGCGACACCGAGACCCTTCGCGAGTCCTCCACCAATCGCGACACCGAGCCAACCACCCGCGCGACCTAACACTTTGGTGGTCGAGTGCACGCCGGGTCGACCCGACGCGACGTCGGCAATACCGCTGATTGAGACGAGTCCGAGAACGACGCCCCAACCCACGCGAGCGCGATCGAACTCAATCTTGCCCCACACCATCGCGACGCCCAGGGCCAAGAGGATGATCGCCATCGCGAATCGAGCAACGCCCAAGACGTCCGAGAGCCCTCGCGAGATCGCTCGACCGACGGGCCCGAGCGCGCCCACTTCCGCGAGCGCCACGAAGAGCCCCACGACCAGCAGGGCCACGATCGAGAGGTCGCGCTGGTGACGCTGCCAGACGTTCGGGGCGTCCAAAGACGCGCCCCGGCCCCCAGAGCGCTTAACCGCCTTTTTTACCGGTTTCTTCCGATGTCGCGCCTGTGCCACAACCATCTAACTTACTAACGACTTGTTCACTTCTTGAACCACTCACTCGATTCATGACTGGTCAACGTTCCCGGGTCGCTACGTACGCCATTCATCAGTGAGTCGAGCAATCACGCGGACTTAGGATGAGCCGGTGTTCGAGCGCCGTGCGTTGACTGGAATTCACCGGGGGCCGATATCCGCCGTCGTTGAATCAACGAATTTCGCTCCGCCCCGCCCTCGAGTGAACGTTCAAGAACCTTGACGCTTCGTCGACGCGCTAACGGCACGCCCGAAATTCGACTCTCCCTTCGTGCCGGCTTCTGTCTCAGTGCACCACTCGTCGTGGGTCTCCTCATCACCCAGCGCCCCTACGCCATCGTTTTTGCCATCGGCGCGCTCTGGGCGATAAGTCAAGACGGGCTCGACGAATGGCGCGTTCGCGGACCGCGGTTGTTGTGGGTGGCCGTCGCCGCCACGTCGGGCGTGGCCTTGGGCGCGACGTTCGTGGGTCACGACAGTGGCGAAGTGGCTCTGACGGTGTTCTTCGGCGCTACGGCCCTAATCGCGGGAATCATCGAAGCCTCGAACGGGGCGACGCCGGGTGCCTACCTACTCATTGGATCGATCATTGGCGCCGGTCTGCAGTTCAGCGGCCGCGTGTGGCAGTCGTGTCTCTGCATTGCGCTCGGCGCGCTGTGGGTCTACTTCGTGGCGGCTCTTACCGATCGAAGAAAGCGCCTCGCCAATCAACGAGTCTTTCTCTCGCACGCCTTTGACGCCCTCGCGTCACTCGTCGGCGCGGTGGGCACATCGCGCTTCTACAGCGAACGAGCACGAGCGGTCACCACGCTCGACGCCGCCCAGGACGTCGTGGGCAGTCGTCACCTGCGTATTGGCGACGCCGAAGAGGTCGCGCTGCGCCAGTGCCTGATCGTCGCGCTGCGCTGCGGCGAAGTGGTGTCGTACCTCGAAGGCAAGCGCCTGACGGTGGACCCCTCGCTCCCCTCCTCGCTGCGCGACGTCGCGAAGACGCTCAAGGACTCGACCGCTCTCGACGCCGTCGCGATTCTTCGCGATCTGCCCGCACGATTCGACGCGATCGCTGGTCTCGACCCGGCGGTCACCTCGGCGCTCGCCCTCAGTAGTCCGAGTGACCTACCAGCCACGGCGGCGCGCCTCTCCTCGCGCGCGTCGACTCGATCTCACTTGCCGACAATCGAGCGCCTGCGCTTCGCCTTCATACTGTCCTTGGCGACGGTCACGGGAACGCTCGTGGCCCACGTCCTCGATGGTCCCCACGGCTTCTGGTTGCCGCTCAGCATCGCCTTTATTCTTCGCCCCGACCTCGGACCAGTCATCACGCGCGCGCTCGCTCGAACGCTGGGCACCGTGGTGGGAGTCGGCATCGCCGCACTCGTCGCGTGGTCGGGCAACTCGATCGGGCTGCTCATCGCCCTCTCGTGCGTGATGGCGGCTATCGAGCCTTGGGCCGCGCGGCGCTCGCACGTGCTCGCGGTCATTACCTTCACGCCGATCGTCTTCGTCTTTCTCAGTCTCCTGGGAACGGACAAGTACCTCTTTGCTCCGCGAATCATCGACACCGCCATTGGCGCCGCGATCGTGCTCGTTCTCGACCTCGCGCTCTGGACGACCGCGCCGTCGCTGCGCCCGACTCAGCAACTCGAAAAGGCGCGCGCCGCGTCCGCTCGTTACGAACGAGAGGCGACGATTGATGACCCCATGCGCCGGCACCTGCTTCGTCGCGCGGCGCTGCGCGCGGTGGTGAACGCGCGCAGCGCTCTCGACCAGGCTCGGGCCGAGCCCCGGTCGCTGCGACGACTGGACCCCACGACGCTCGACCAACTCAACGAGATCGAGAGTTCCATCGACACCCACACCGTGTCGCTCTTAGAGAGCGGCACGTCCTAGGGCGCCCTCGGCGCCGTCTTCCACGAGTGAACGACCGCCCCCTAGGCTGTGCCCGTGACGAACGAACCCGACGACTCTTCCAAACAACTCGCCGAGCGCGTGGGCGCCGTCGCGAGTCTCTGCGCGGTGGTCTCGGCCACTCAACTCAGCACGTCCATCTACGAACTAGTTCTTCGCGGCAACGCCACGACGCTCGCCGGCACGGCCGGCAACGACGTCATGATTCGTCTTACCGACTCGAAGGGCCGATTCGTTCGACGTCGATACAGCGTGCGCGCTCTCAACGAAGCCGCCAACGAGTTCACGCTCTGGATCACCGTCGAGCACGAGGGGCCCGGCAGTACGTGGGTAAAGGGCGCGAAGAAGGACGAACTCGTTGACGTCATCGGTCCTCGCGGGAAGATTGCGCTCGATCCCCTCGCCGACTGGCATCTCTTCGTGGGCGACGCCAGTGGACTCGCCGCCTTCTATCGCATGGCCGAGAGCATTGAAGTGCCCGGGCGGGCCATCTTCATCGTCGAGATCGACGCCGCCGACGACACCCTCAGCGCACCCTTTGACGAAGGTCTCGGCGTGACGGGGATCTTCGTCGATCGACAGGGTCGCTCCACGAGCGATCCCGAGGGACTCCTGCGCGGGCTCGCGGCCTTCGAACTTCCCCCCGACCTCGGCCACGCCTATCTCTTTGGCGAGTTCCACGTCATGCGCGTCCTAGAAAAAGCACTGCTCGACCGAGGACTGCGCCCCGAACAGGTCAGTCACAAGGCCTTTTGGCGTAGCGGACGAAGCAACGCCGATCACGGCGAACCCGAGAAGACCGAAGTCTAAAGAACGACGACGGCGGGCAAGATGACGGGCTGGCGCCGATAGCGCTGTCCGAGGAGGCGACCGGCCGAACGTTGGGCCACCTTCGAGAGGGACTCGGCGTCGAGGTTCCCCTCGGCGAGCGCCTCTTGGAGTGCGCTTCGTACTGCGCTCGTGAGGTTCACCAAGAGCTCCCCGTCACTCGAACCCTCGAACCATCCGCGCGCCGAGACGGCGACGGGCTGGGCGATCGTGGCGCTCGCCTTATCGACACCGGCCGACACCAAGAGCACACCGTACTCGGCCAGCATCCGTCGTTCTTCCAAGGGACGTTCGTCGAGGTCGCCCGCACTGCCGTCGATGTAGTGAAAGCCCGCGGGGACCTTGCCGGCGCGCCGGATTCCCTTCTCCGACACTTCGATCTGATCGCCGTCTTCACAGATCAAAACGTGCTTCGAGCTCAGGCCCATCGACACCGCGAGTTCGGCGTGATGAACCATGTGGCGATACTCGCCGTGCACCGGCACGAAGTTTCGCGGTCGCAGGAGCTGCTGGAAGGTACGCAGCTCCCCTTGGCGGGCGTGGCCCGAGGCGTGCACCGGCTCTTGTCCCGAGTGAATGACTTCGGTGGCTTCGCGGTGCAGGTCGTCAATAACGCGCCCGACCGACCACTCGTTACCGGGAATGGGGTGCGAGCTCAAGATCACCGTGTCGTCGGCCCCGACTTTGAAGTTCCGCGCGTCGCCGCGTGAGAGCCTCGACAGCACGGCCAGCGGTTCGCCCTGGCTTCCGGTACAGATCACGCAGACCTCGCCGGGGGTGAAGCGACTGATGTTCTCGACGTCAATGAAGTCCGCGCTGTCGACCCGCAACAGGTGCATCTTTCTCGCCAACTTGACGTTCGCTTCCATGGACCGCCCCATAAAGGCGATCTTGCGATTGGTGTCGTGCGCGACGTCGGCGATCTGTTGAATGCGGTGAATGTGACTCGCGAAACACGCCACCACCATGCGTCGCGCGGGTCGTTCGAGGAAGAGACGTCGCAGCGCCACCCCGACGCTGGCCTCCGAGGGCGTGAATCCCGGCTCTTCGGCGTTCGTCGAGTCGGCGAGCAAGAGCGCTACGCCCTCGTCGCCGAGGGCGGCGAGGCGGTTGATGTCGGTGCGCCTTCCGTCAATCGGCGTGAGGTCGAGTTTGAAGTCACCCGAGTGCACGACGACGCCCACCTTGGTGTGAAAGGCCAACGCGTGCGCGCTCGGCACCGAGTGGGTGACGGGAATGAACTCCACCTCAAAGGGACCGATGCGGCGGCGCTCGCCGTCGGTCACTTCGATGAACGTGAGATCTTTGGCGACTTTGGCCTCGCTGAGACGGTGGCGGGCGAAACCGAGCGTCAACGGTGCGCCGTAGATGGGAACGTTCACGTCCTTCACGAGGTAGCGCAGCGCACCGGTGTGGTCTTCGTGGCCGTGGGTGAGCACGATCGCGTCGACGCGGTCACGTCGTTCAATGAGCCATCGAAAGTCCGGAAGTATGAGGTCGACGCCGTACATGGTGGGTTCGGGAAACATGAGTCCGGCGTCGACGACGACAATGCGACCGTCTTGTTCGAGGGCCAGACAGTTGCGACCAATCTCACCGAGTCCGCCGAGGAACGTAACGCGAAGGGTGTCAGCCACGAGCGGTCTTTAGTGACGCCACGATCTCCGCCGCGGTGGCGTTGAGCTCGGGGTCACTCGGCCCGTGGGGCAGTCGGCACTCGCCCACGTTAAAGCCCAATACTCGTAACGCGGCCTTCGTCGGCATGGGGTTGGGGTAGGCCTCGGTACTCTCGAAGGCGAAGCTCGCCACGCAGCGCTCGTTGAGCATCTGCGCCTCTGGCCACTCGCCGAGCGCCGCGGCGTGCACGATGCCGGCCATCTCGGGTCCGACCCAGTGCGCCGCGACCGAGACGATACCAACCGCGCCAATCGCCAAAAACGGCAACAGCACCGAGTCGTCGCCGCTGTAGAGCGTGAGGGCGTCGCCGAGGACGGACTTCGTGTGCGCGGCCGACACCAAGTCACCCGACGCGTCCTTCAGGGCCGTGACGTTCTTGTGACGCTTGACGAGAGCGATGGTCGTCGCCGAGGCGATCTTTCTCCCGGTGCGCGACGGTATGTCGTAGAGCATGACCTCGAGGGGCGTGCACTCCGCGATGGCCCCCAAGTGTCCGGCGATTCCCGCCTGATTGGGACGCGCGTACGCCGGGGTCGTCGCGAGCACGCCGGCGACGCCGGTGGCCTTCACCTGGGCGGTCAGTACCACGGACTGTTGCGTGTTCGCGAACGTTGATCCGGCGAGTACGGGCACCGTGACGGCTTCGGCGACGCAGGCGAAGAGGTCGAGTTTCTCTTCGTCGCTGAGCGACGAGCCCTCGCCGGTCGAACCGGCGACCACGAGGCCGTCGCTGCCCTCGGCGACCAAGAACTTCGCGAGTTTGGCGGCCACGTCAAAGTCAATGGCCCCGTTGGAAGAAAAGGGCGTCACCATGGCCGTCAGCACGCGTCCGAAACGAGGGGCACTCATGGTACGAAGTTACCAGCCAACGCTTCGAGGTCGCCGGGTCGTGGCCGGGGCCGCACTAAGGAATCAGCGACGCGATGCCGTCGAGCAGTTGCGGCGTCGCGTCGATGGCGATGGCCGCCAGTGCGACCCCGTGTACGAAACTCTGACGGTCAAACGAGTCGTGGCGGATGGTCAGACCCTCGCCCGCGGAGCCAAAGAGGATCTCTTGGTGCGCGACGAGTCCGGGAAGACGCACGGAGTGAACCTTGACGCCGTCGGCGACGTCGGCGCCCCTCGAGCCCTCGAACGTGTGGCGCGTCGTCGGGTCGCTGAGCGGCGCCAGTCCGGAACTCTTGCGGGCGTTCGCGATGGTCAAGGCGGTGGCGATCGAGGTACCCGACGGCGCGTCGACCTTTCGGTCGTGGTGCAGTTCAACGATCTCCACGCGCTCGAAGTACGGCGCGGCCATGCCCGCAAAACGCTCGGAGAGTACCGCGCCGATGGAAAAGTTGGCCGCCATCACGACGCCGGTGTGCGTGGCCGCTTCTTCGACCAAGCGGCGTTGTTCCTTCGAGAGGCCCGTCGTGCCGATAACGAGGGCGACGCCATTCTCGCCACACCATTTCGCGGAACTGACGACGCCTTCGGGTGAAGAAAAGTTGATGACGACGTCGACCTTTTGGGGATCGAGGTCGCCGAGCGATGAAGCGTAGGACGCGCCGAAGAGCTCGCGTGGTTCGTGTTCGTCGACGAGCGCGAGCAACGAGAACTGATCGAGCGCGCCGAGCCCTTCGGCGAGGGCTTGACCCATGCGACCGGCTCCGCCGACGATGACCAGTGACTTCACGAGTGCACCTTAGCGTCGCGTCGGCGCCGTCTTTGAAGTCCGAGACTCACCACGACGCCGAGAAAGAGCACGAGTGAGGCCGCCGAGACCGCGCTACTGACTTCGATGTACGGCGCGTGGTAGTGAAAGTGAATCGTCCAGTTGCCCTTAGGAACGCGGACACTCTCAATGAGTCCCGCTCGATGAACGCTGAGATCGACGACTTGTCCCGTGTTGAGGTTCAGTGCCGTCGCGCGCCAACCCGGGAGGTACGCTTCGCTACGCTCGAGCACGCTGGACTCTTCGAGATTGACGCTCACCCACGTGTCGCCCCACGACGCGTTTCGTATCTTCGTGACGCGTCCATTCGCTGGCGACTCGAGCCACGCCGGGGGCAGAAGTGACGTGGCCTTGAACACCGAGAACCCGTCTTGGGTGGACGTGAGACGCCACGACGGCGACGAGAGCGCTAGTTGAAAGTCAGTGTCTAAGCGATAACTTGATCCATCGGCCGTCGACACGACGGCGTCACCGACGTTCACCCCCGCACTCGAACTCACGACGAACCCGGCGGCCAACGTGGTGCCGAATCCGAAGAAGGCGTTCTGCACCATCACGTTCTTGCCCTTGGGTGGGTTCACGTTGAAAACCCGACCCACGGGCCTTCCATTGCCGTTCAGCAATTGAATCGACACGGCACCCCTCGACAGAGCGTGACCTTTGGCGCCGCTGATCGTGAAGGAGTCGACCCTGAGTACCTCTCCGAAGTACCGCCGGGTCGAGGTCGTGGTCTTCGCGGGCACGCAAGTGGGCGGAACTACCTTGGCCAGTTTCGTGTTGGTCGCGAGTTCCGAGCTAGAGATCGCAATGGCACTGAGGCGTAGCTGGGTAAAGGTGCCGTCAGCCAAGTGACAAGCGTCGAGCGTGGCCTGAGGATGTGTTCCGGTCGCGTCGTCGTAGATCGTCGAGATCAACGCGCCGTAGCCTTGAACACTGGCGAGGCCGGTGAAGACGTTCATGTTCGGCTCACCCAGCACGCGAAAGATGCCGGTGCGCGCGCCACCGTTGCCCACCAGGGCGAAACGACCCTTCGTCCCGAGCAGCGCGACCGCGCTCGAACGTGTGGATTCGCTCGGGCCCGCGCCCACGACTAGGCCCGTCGACGTAAACATCGAAAAGACCACGAGATCGACGACGAGGACCCCGAGCAGGAGATGAAAGAGACGGCGAGAGTGGCGCCAGAAGAGCACCGCGGCCACCGCCGCCAGGGCGATGACGAGATGAATCGAGTTCGTGAGACCAAGGCCCGACGCCAACGACGCCACTCCTTCGGGCACTCCCAAGTGCGAGGTCAGCGCGGGGCCCCAACCGAGCAGCGCTACCGACAGCGCCGCCACGAGGATCGCGGGAGCCATCGTGAACCAACGCGACCACCGGCCGAGCCCCGCTGGTTCCACTCTTCGATCTTGGAAGTGTTGGAGCCACCAGCCGAGCACGATCGCCAGCGCAAAGTCGACCAGAATGACGTTGCGACTCTGCAGGCGCGTCGAGCCAAAGAGGGGAATGGCCCGAAAGAGGTGACCGACAATCGTAAAGCTCCCCCACGTGGCGAAAAGCCCCACGACACCAATGACGAAGTAGATCGTGTAGTCGCGCTCGGCACCCTTCCAGCCACGGCGCGTCAGGCGCGTCAGAAACGCGGCTGCCGCCATGAGGGCCAACAGTCCGGCGTATCCCGTCACTTCGGCGAGGTTGTAGTTCGCAAAGAATCCGGGCTGTCCGAATATTCCGCTGCCCCCGAAGATGTCGGGCGTAAAGAGCAGCACGGTCCAGCGAACGGCGAGTGAGCCCGCGCCAAAGAACCAGTAGTTGACCTGCGAGCGCTGCGAGAAGTTGATGAACGCCCAACCCGGCAGCAGTTGCACGAGACCGAGGCCCACGCCCCAGGCAAAACCGACGAACAACGTGACCAGGTAGGCCACGCGCGCGCGCCACGATGCCAACCAGTAGGACGTGCGCAGCAACAAGACACTCGGCACGACGATGATTGTCAACAACTCGATGTCGGCAATGCCTCGGGGTTCGCCGGTGAGAAACGTAAGTCCCCAGAGCAGCGCGACGCCACAGATCCACGGCAGGCAGACGCGCGTGTAGTCGAGCCACGTCGCGTCAGATCGGACGCGACGAAGCCGTCGCGAGAGCGCCAACATAAACAGCGTCGCCCAGGGGATGAACGAGTATCCCTGGACCACGCCGAGATGGACGACCTGACCGATCATCGCGCCCGAGTAGGCGTAACTCATGGCCGCCGCGAACGAGGGCAACGTGCGCAGACCGTGCCAGCGCAAGAGTACAAAGACCCCCACGGCCGCGGTGACGTAGACCACGATCAGATTGAAGATCCACGCGGCGATCACCGGCACGAAGGCGAAGATCACGGTGAGTGGATAGAGCGCGCCCGCGTTCATACCACCCAGGAGCGGCGTGCCGGCGTTGGTGAGGGGATCGAGCAGCGGTAAATGGCCCGAAGCGATCTGTTGACCGGCGAGCACGCGCAAGGGGAAGTTCTGGATCAGGTTGTCGGCGTCAATGGCCGGTCGACCAAAGAGCGCGGGGATGATGAAGAGCGCCGATGGGACGATGAGAAACCACGCCAGGGCCCAACGATCGGAACGACTGAGCGGACGCCACCAGCGCGCGGGCGTTTCCGGGGCCATACTCATTCTCTCTACGCTAGGAAAAACAACGAGGCCGCGGTGGACAGTCGAGGACTGCGCACCGCGGCCGCACGTTATCTAGCGTCGACGCGGTCGAGGGCTTCGACGTCCACCGCCGTCGCCGTCACTAATCGTTGGGCCGCCGGGGCCCAGGTCGCCGATCTCGCCGGCCAACTCGGCCTCGAAGGACGCTTCAAAGGACGAAGGCTTCGGGCCCGCATGACTTGAGCGTTCGGGACGACTGTTACGTTCGGGACGACTGTCACGTTCGGGACGACTGTCACGACCGCCTCGCTCGGGTCGGCGCTCACGAGAGCGCGGGGCCTCGTCAACCGCGTCGGGAAAGTCGCCGACCAGTGAGAGCGAGACCTTGCCCTGAGGGTCGATGTCGTCGACCTTCACTTCGAGGGATTGACCGAGTTCGAGCACGTCTTCCACCTGGCCGATGCGCTTGCCCCCGTTGAGGGGCGCCAACTTCGAAATGTGCAAGAGACCATCGCGACCCGGGAGGATGTTGATGAACGCGCCAAACTTCGCAATGGAGACCACGCGACCTTGGTAGATCGCGCCCACGTCCGCCGAGGGCGGGTCCAAGATCAGTGAGATGCGACGGCGCGCCTCTTCAACGGCCCGTCCGTCCTTCGCACCGATCGTGACCGTGCCCACGACACCGTCGTCGTCGACGGCGATGTCCGCGCCGGTCTCTTGCTGGAGCGTATTAATGACTTTGCCCTTGGGCCCGATGACCTCACCGATCTTGTCGATGGGAATCTGCATCGAGACAATCTTGGGCGCCACGTCAGCGACTTCGCTGCGCGGCACGGCAATCGTGTCGGTCAAGACCTTCAGAATCGCGAGACGCGCGTCCTTGGCTTGGTGCAGTGCCTTGGCGAGCACGTCGGCGGGAAGTCCGTCGATCTTGGTGTCGAGCTGCAGCGCCGTCACGGCGTCCGCGGTACCGGCGACCTTGAAGTCCATGTCGCCGAAGGCGTCTTCCGCGCCGAGAATGTCGGTCAAGGTGACATAGTTACCCTCGTCGTAGACGAGTCCCATGGCAATACCCGCGACGGGTGCCTTGATGGGAACGCCCGCGGCCATGAGCGACAACGTGGAACCACAGACCGACGCCATCGACGTCGAGCCATTCGACTGCATAACGTCGGAGACGACGCGCAGCGTGTAGGCGAACTCTTCTTCGCTGGGCAGCACCGGCACCAGCGCGCGCTCGGCCAACATCCCGTGACCGACTTCGCGTCGCTTGGGCGCGCCCACGCGACCGGTCTCGCCGGTGGAGTACGGCGGGAAGTTGTAGTGGTGCATGTACCGGCGAAACTCGTCGGGCGAGATCGTGTCGAGCTGCTGGCGCATGCGGGGCATGCCTAACGTCGTGACGTTGACGACTTGGGTCTCGCCGCGCTGAAAGAGCGCCGAGCCGTGGGTCATCGGAAAGAGGTCGATTTCGGCCGAGAGGGGACGGATGTCGGTCACGCCTCGTCCGTCAATGCGCACGCCGTCTTCGACAATGCGTCGACGAACAAGTGTCTTGGTCATGGAACGAACGGCGGCCTTAATCTCACCGGCACGTCCTTCGAACTCGCCCGAGAGCTGCTCGGTAATCGACGCGGTGGCGCTGGCCAGCGCTTCGTTGCGCGCGGCCTTCGTGGTGATCTTGTTGGCTTCGGCGAGCGAGGCTCCCCCGACGCTCTCCACGCGGGCGTAGACGTCCTCTTGATAGTCCGCGAACGTCTCGTAGGGAAAGACGGGCAACGCACCACGATCAGCAATGAAGTCACGAACGAGTTCGCGCTGCAAGTTGATGGCTTCGCGAATCCAGAGCTTCGAGGCTTCGAGGCCCGCCGCCAGAACGTCTTCGCTGACCTTGGGCGCGCCGTCGAGGTACTTTTCGAACGATCCTTCGGTACCACCGGCTTCGACCATCATGATCGCGACGTCGGCGTCCACCGAGTCACTGAGCGCTCTTCCGGCCACTACGAGTTCGAACGTGGCGGCATCTCCTTCGGCGTACGTCGGGTGCGGGGTCCATTCGCCGTCGGTGGTGTAGGCCATGCGCACGGCCCCAATCGGGCCGTCGAAGGGCATACCGGAGATCATTATCGCGGCGGACGCCGCGTTAATGGCCAGAATGTCGTGGGGATTTTCCTGGTCGGCACTGAAGATCGTGCCCACGACTTGGACCTCGTTGCGAAAGCCCTTCGGAAAAGACGGGCGCAACGGACGGTCGATCAGACGACAGATGAGAATCGCTTGGTCGGAGAGTTTGCCCTCGCGACGAAAGAACGCCCCGGGGATCTTTCCCGCGGCGTAGGCGCGCTCTTCAATGTCAATGGTGAGGGGGAAAAAGTCCATCCCCTCTCGTGCGCTTCGCGCCGCGGTGACCGTGGCGAGCAACATGGTGTCACCGAGGCGCGCGAGAACGGCGCCGTCGGCTAGTTGGGCGAGGTGACCGGCTTCAAAACTCATTGTTTTGTCGGTACCCGTGATGGGACTGCTTACGCGAATTGCGTCAGTCATGGATTGGCTCCTTGTGTAGCAACACTCCGCCCGAATCCCAGTGAGCAACCTTCGCCGGGGGCGACTGTCCTCCACTGGCCTTCGAGGCCTCGGATATGTTGAACACGTCGACGGCGTCGACGTGCGTGTTTCGGCTAGCGACGAATGCCGAGACGACCAATCAACGCGCGATAGCGCTCCACGTTGCCTTTTTGCACGTAGTCAAGCAGACGACGTCGTTGACCAATGAGCTTCATTAGTCCACGTCGGGTGTGATGATCACCCTTGTGAACCTTGAGGTGCTCGGTGAGATGCGAGATTCGGGCCGTCAAGAGCGCCACTTGGACTTCCGGTGAACCGGTGTCCGAGACGTGCGCCTGAAAGTCCTGAATAATCTCCTGCTTCTCAGTCATAACGTGTTTGCCTTATTGAGTCGGGGGTCCCGTTGCGAGCCGTCAACGAGACGACCCACACGATCAGCGTCGCTGACCGAATCTCTAGCCTAGCAGTTTCGCTTCAGAAGACGTTAGTTCCTCAAAGATTTGACGGGTTTTAACGACGTCGAACTCGATCTGCGTCGTCAGTTCGTCCACACTCGAAAAGGTCATCTGCGCGCGGAGGCGCGCCAAAAACACCACCTCAAGGTTGCGATTGTAGAGATTGCCGTCGTAACCGGGCACGTGCACTTCGACGAGCAGATCACCGTGCTCGTAGAACTGCGGACGCGTTCCAACCGAGATGGCGGCGGGCCACCACCGTTCACCAATACACGTCGCGCCCGCGTACACTCCTTCGCCCGGCAGCGCTTGATGGGGCGCCACCGTGAGATTGGCCGTGGGATAACCCAGCGATTTTCCGCGCTCGGCGCCGTGTGCGACCTCGCCGCGTAGCGCGAAGTGGTGTCCGAGAACCCTCTCCGCGCCAACGAGGTCACCGTCTTTCAGCGCGCGTCGCACGGACGTCGAACTCCAGCGCTCGGAGTCGCCGTAGAGCGGCGCCGACGCGACGTCAAAGCCCAGAAGTGCCCCCACGTCGCGCAGCATCGCCACCGTGCCTTCACGGTGGTGGCCGAAGTGAAAGTCCTCGCCCACGACCACGCATCGGGTATGGAGCTCTCCCACCAACACTCGTTCGATGAAGTGACGCGCCGACTCACTCTCGAGGGCTTCGTTGAAGGTGATGACCCGAACCTGATCGACGTGCAGGGCGGCCAGTCCTTCGAGACGCTGGTCCAGCGTCGCCAAGAGCGGCGGCGCCTTCGCGGGCGCGAGCACCATCGCTGGCGCCGGGTCGAACGTCACCACCGTCGAGAGCGCGTCGTACTGCTTCGAGAGTTCGATGAGTTGAGCGATAACGGCCTGATGGCCTCGGTGCAGTCCGTCAAAGACACCGATCGTCACCACGCTCGGCTCGCTCAAAGCGGGGTCAACCTCGCCGTCTCGAAGAACAATCATGCCAGCAACCTACTCGCGCTCGTTCAATTGCTCGTCGGGCAGAACCACCGACGGTTGCCACGTTTCACCGCGTCGTCGCAGCACCGCGACCAACGATCCCGCTGCACTGAGCGCGGCGATTTCGTCCTCGCGAGGCCCGTCCAACGACACGCGCTGACCCATGCGCAAGCGCCGTTCATCTTCCGCGCTCACGACGATCTCCTCGAGTTCGGTGACGAACGCGCGCGGCGGTTGTAGAACCGCGAATCCCTCTCGCACGCGCTCTTCGAGTTGGTCGAGGGGCAGCGCCTCGTCCACGTGATGTGGTCCACTCGAGAGACGCCGCAATGCACTCAAGTGACCAATCGTGCCCAAACCCTCCGCGAGGTCGCAGAGTAAGACGCGCACGTAAGTTCCCACCGAACACGTCACGTCGAAGGACCACTCGTTCAGCACGGTCGAGGGCGCGAGTGAAAACGACTGCACCGCGATGGCGCGCGCCTCTCGCTCCACGACGACGCCCGCTCTGGCGAGCTCGTGAAGACGCTTGCCCTTAATCTTCAGCGCCGACACCATCGGGGGAATCTGCGACTGGGACCCGAGCATGCTGGCAGCCAGTGCGTTCACGGACTCGATCGTGAGCATCGGCACCGCACGACGTTCGACGACCACGCCGTCGGCGTCGAGGGAGTCGGTGCGAACTCCGAAGGTGACGACACCCTCGTAGCGCTTGATCTCACTCTGCGCGAAGCGCAGTAGTCGCGTCGAGGGGCCCACCGCGAGCACCAAGAGACCCGTCGCCATCGGATCGAGAGTGCCAGCGTGTCCCACCCGGCGCTCGTTCATCACCAGACGCACCCGAGCGACGACGTCGTGACTCGTCAGGCCTCTCGGCTTGTCGATTAAGAGTAGGCCGCTACTCGTCGACATGGTGCTGGCGTCGCAGCAACTCTTCGACCGCGGCCCCACTCGCCACGGCGGGGTCGGCCGTGAACGAGAGCTTGGGAGTGCGCTTTAGACGAGTCTGCACGTTCACCGCGCCCTGGATCTGGCCACGACGTTCTTCGAGGGCCAACTTCGCGCCTTCGGAGAGCGCGTGGAAGTAGACCACGGCTTGGCGCAAGTCGGCCGACGTGTTCACGCCGGTCACGGTAAGAAAGCCGAGTCGCTCGTCGACGTCGGAGATTCGCACGAGCTCTTCCGAGATGATTTCGCGAAGGATCTGATTCACCCGCGCCGTGCGAGGGTAGGGGTGGTGCGAGCCTGAGGAGTGGGTCATGCGTTAGGCCGTGCGCGGAATTTCGCGCTCTTCGTACGTTTCGATCACGTCACCGGGCTTGAGGTCCTGGTAGTCCGACAGTCCGACGCCACACTCAAAGCCCGCGGGTACTTCACGGGCGTCGTCTTTGAAGCGACGAAGGGACGTGACCGTCCCCTTCCAAATAATGGTCCCGTCGCGCAGGAATCGAACCTTCGAACCGCGCGTGATGACGCCGTCACGCACGAAACATCCGGCAATCGCGCCGACGCGCGGAATCCGGAATACTTCGCGCACCTCGGCTTCGCCGGTGACGATCTCTTCGTAGACCGGCGTGAGCAGGCCGAGCATCGCCGCCTCGATCTCTTCGATCAACTTGTAGATGATTTCGTAGGTGCGAATCTGCACGCCTTCACTGACCGCGAGTTCGCGACTGCGCTTGTCGGGTCGCACGTTGAAGCCGATGATCGTCGCGTTCGAGGCCTTGGCCAGCTGCACGTCGTTCTCGGTGATGCCGCCCACGCCGCGATGCACGATAACGAGTTTCACGTCGTCGCGCTCGAGCTTGCGCAGCGACTCGGTGCACGCCTCGAGTGATCCCTGTACGTCGGCCTTCAAGACGATGTTGAGCGTCGCGGTCTCGCCGCGTTGGATCTGCTCGAAGAGGTCTTCGAGCCGAGCGCCACTCGACGACGCCACGGGCTGTTGGCCCACGAGCCGAGAGCGCTGCGCCCTCGCTTCGGCGAGCGACCTCGCGTGCGCCAAGTCGCGCGCGACGCGCATCTCGTCGCCCGCGAAGGGCGGCTCACTAAAGCCGAGAATCTGCACCGGCGTCGATGGTCCGGCCGATTTGATCTGTTTTCCTTGATCGTTGATGAGGGCCTTGACCTTGCCGTAGGCCGGTCCCGCGACGACGGGGTCGCCCAAGCGCAGCAGTCCCTTTTGCACGATCACCGTCGCGACGGGACCGCGACCCACTTCGAGGTTCGCTTCGAGCACGGTACCGACGGCGCGCCCCGAGGGACTGGCCGCGAGTTCGCCAATCTCGGCGACGAGCAGGACCTGCTCGAGCAGCTCGTCGATGCCCGTTTCTTGTAGGGCGGAGATCTCCACGACGATCGTGTCGCCCCCCCACTTTTCGGGTACGAGTCCCTGCTCGGAGAGCTGTTGCAAGACACGGTCGGCGTTCGCGTCGGGCCGATCCATCTTGTTGATCGCCACGATGATCGGTACGTTCGCCGCCCGGGCGTGGTCGATCGCCTCGACGGTCTGAGGCATGACGCCGTCGTCGGCCGCCACGACCAAGATGATGATGTCGGTGACCTTGGCGCCTCTCGCGCGCATGGCGGTGAAGGCCTCGTGGCCGGGCGTGTCGAGAAAGGTGATCGACTTTCCGTGCCACGACACTTGGTAGGCCCCGATGTGTTGGGTGATGCCGCCGGCCTCGCCCGAAACGACGTTAGTTTTTCGAATCTTGTCGAGCAGCAACGTCTTGCCGTGATCGACGTGACCCATGACGGTCACGACGGGCGAACGCGGCGCGGCGGGAACGACGACGTCCTCTTCGACTTCGTCAAAGAACTTCGCGAGAAGTTCGGCCTCTTTTTGCTCACCGGGATCGACGAGATGGACCTCGGCGCCGACTTCGGCGGCGTAGAGCTCGATCATGTCGTCCGAGAGACTCTGCACGGCGGTAACAATCTCGCCTTGCAAGAACAAGAAGCGAATGATGTCCGCGGCACTGCGGTTCAGCTTCGGTCCGACGTCCTTCGCGGTGGAACCGCGCTCGATGATGATCTCTCCGTCGGGCACCGGGGCACTGCTCGGCTGCCAAGTCGTCAACTGCGTTGGTTCGAGCTCTTCCACGTTGCGCCGACGTCGACGGGTGACCTTTCGCTGCGATCCCCGCGGACCGCCACCTCCCCGGGCGGGACCGCCGCTGCGGCTCGCGCCCGCCGGGGCGCC
>OCZT010000059.1_pt1 | contig 91752 bp, 90 predicted proteins | sample 1539031 | NCBI WGS metagenome assembly OCZT01 (sample SAMEA3539308, study PRJEB22396) | soil metagenome | biome: tundra; feature: field; material: soil | place: USA | collected 2010-05 | depth 0.15 m
GGGAACGGGACATCCTCAAGCACGTCCCCACTGCGCGAATCGTCGAGAGCTACCTATATGGGCAAGTTCACGTCAACGCCCTCGACGACAAGCAAGACAGGTTCACGAGCAGTCGCGAGGGAATCGTTGCAGATGATCCCAAGTTCCAGGAGTTTCTAACCAGTTTCCGGAAGGAGCTCCTGAAGATCGTCGAAGACTGGGATGAGTGGCGGCGTGAGCACCACCGAGACGGCGATTCCGAGAACGAAAGCATTTCCAAGGGCCAGCGAGCCTCCGAAGGCCTTTACAATGTTGTCGCGAAGGGCTTCGAGCCTTCCGGAAAGTCGAAGGCCGCGGACAGGGTGGACCGGTGGGTCGATGACCTCGGCTCTGACGCCGCGTTCAACTTCGAATCCTACGCAGAGTGCTTCGTGTCCGAGAATCTCGTGCGTAAATACATTGGCGAGAAAGGCATTGCGCTGTCTTCCGAGGCGAAGGCAGAAGCAACGAAATGGAAAGAGAGAGAAAAGCAGAGCAGGGGCAAGGGCAATATCAGCATTCAAATCCGGCGAGTCGCAGGCGACCTGAGCTACCTCTCGATGGATGATCTTGCAAACCTTGTTGACAAGCGCGACAAGAACTTGGACGCGTCTCTTTCCCGCGATGCGTCAGAGTTCAAGCCGATCAGAGATGCCGTCGCGCATACTGCGCTGCTGACCGAAGCGGCCAAGGCGAAACTCACGACAGTTCGCGAGAACATAAAAGGCCGGGTCAAGACTCTGCTCTCCGAAAAGACCTAGCAAGGAGCTCGTGGTGGTGCTTCGGCTTACAGAAGATGACCGAAAGCTCGAGCAATTATGTCGCGATTTTGAAGGCCGAGTGAGTTCGGTTGCCGAACTCGCTTACATCAATCTCCCCGTAGTGCTCAAGGCGACGTTTCAAGACGAGCCCGAAGCGCAAAGGAGCAGAGTTATCGCAGGGGATCAGGCGGCCTATCGGCGCTCGACTGGGACGATCTACATCAATGACAGTTCGTTCTGGCTCTTGCCGGAACACCAACGTCTCAGTGCGTTGGCGCATGAGGTGGGCCACGCGCTCTCACATCGCCAAGAACTGGAGTCCCTACCCGCCTTCGCGGAACTACATGACTGTCAGATAGCCGACCTGCTTGCTTGTCGGTGGGGTTTCCACACTGAGCTACGTGCAGAGCGTGCTGGCTACTACGGTCAGGGATACGCGGATGCGCTCGACCTCTGGCAAGACGAGCCCGCCTATTCGTCGGCTATGGCGAAGTGGCGCGCGCTCCGAGCCGCTGGCCTAGGCTAGGGCGTTCGCCACTTGTCACGACCACCCACATCCGTATCGCGAACTCGTTCAACAAGCGGCGTCACGTTGGGCGCCAGCTTTCTTGCGATCTCAATGGCTTCTTGTTGAGAAGGCGCGGTTGCACTCGCTCGTTGTGCTCCACCTCTTCGTACTGTGTAGACGCCGTCATCGCGGCGTTCAATGTAAATATTGTGATTCGTCATGAATAGATGCTCCTGCAAGAGAGGTCTTGTTCCAAGATATCAGAAGAGCGAGAGTAACGGCAACGGGGGATGTGGGGACGTGGGGGATGTTGTCCGGAGGCTATACGGCATGGCGGCGCGAGTCATCCTTTCTGAGAGTCTCTCTCTCATTTGATATCATGTGATCGAAATCGGTCGTGTTCGATTGAGGATAAGTTCGACCGCTGCCTCTGACTGCCATCGGCCACTACAGTTAGTCATGTCATCCTGTCTAGCACCGAGCCAAATCTCATGGAAGACGAACTTCACATACCTTGGACGAATGAAACCCTCGAAAAACTCGTCCTCGAAATCATCAAGACGGGTGAAGCCTCGAAGGTTGATTTCAAGTCGTCATTGACACTAGGCACTGCCGGTGAGAAGGCGGAGCTTTCGAAAGACATCCAGGCCTTCGCCAACTCCTATGACCAGCCATACCGCAATCACGGCTTCATCATAATCGGCGCTGCTCCCGGAAAGCTGCTCTACAGCAGCTTCTCGCAGAATGTTGACCAGATGCAAGCCACGATTGATCAGATCGTACGAGAACATCTTGGTCCGTTCGTATCCACCCAGGTCCGCCACTTCGGCGATGCCGGAAAAACGTGGGGCGTGATCGTTGTTCTTCCGTCGCGCAACGCACCACACGTCTTCATCAGGGAAACGGACAAGTTCAAGCGTGGCGATATATACGTTCGGTCCGGAACGACGACAAGCAAAGCGGAGCCGAGCGATTTTGCACGCTTCTACCGAGTACAGTTGGAAGATCACACGCGCGAAATGCGAGAGGAACTGCGCGATGTCCAACGAGAGATCGCCAACCTAAAGAAACAAGGACCAGCCACTGTCATCTCCGTTGCACCGGGCACGAAGGGTGGCATCGCCGCGCCGACATCAGCGAAACCGCATGTGGCGGCGAGCTCGTCAATGGATTTCGATCTGCTTAGCAGCATTGATCAGGTCTTGGCGAGGTTCGCTGATCCCGTAAGCAATGGACTTTCGAGCCAGGCGCATGCAATACGGTCTCTCCTTGATTCAAAAGAGATTCCTTGGGATTTGAACAACCTGACCAAGGAGAGCGGCCGTGCCGTAATCGAAAGGATCAATGCGACAGCCAGCAAGTGTTGGGAAGCTCTTGCACGGCTGATTGAGAATGACGACGCCGGCCAGTATGATGATGCTGTGATTGAGGCGTTGTCTCAACTCGCGTTTGAGCCCGAGGCACCAGCCGGAACGGGCTACACCAACGTCGGGACCGGTATCCGCCTCTACCCGCTAGTGATGTGTCTATACATCGTGTTTATGATCGGACTCCGAAAGAAGCGGGACAAGCTTCTGAGACGAGTAATCACTCTCAAACTCTCTCGGCGATCGTATTACGAAGAACCGAGCGCCGTCGGCTACTCGCTGTTCTATGTACGTCGGGCGGACGAGGTGTTTCAGACCACTCGCGATGAATATCCAGGGCAGCGATGGTGCGATGGCGTTGGCAGCTATATCGAGCGATGGATAAGCGCCCACCTCACTGGCGCAATGCCAGAGTTAGAGCGCAACAAGCACTTCTTCTACATCGGCGAGTTTGCATTGAGTATTCTCGGTGCAGTCACTCCTAACATCGCTCGGCCTGCCCAAGGACTTTTCTTCTACATTGGTGACTCGCAACCGATCATCGCGCGCTACCTGAAGACGGAGGGGACACAGTTTCAGGGCCTTTTCGGAGGAGATCTTAAGGTAGCGTTGAGTGTTTTCGATACTTGGGGGAGCAGGATCGCCAATAGCGGCAGGTGCTGGGGAGATGGATTTCAGAGTGGCGCACTGGAGGCAGTGTTCCCGTCAGAGCAGCCAGCGAAGACCTAGAGCGCCAACTTGATTGGCTTTGGCAGATATGGGGATGTTGGGGATGTTGTCCGGGAGTCAGGCTGCTCGACGACGCACGTCGTCCTCAGAGAGAATGTGCTTGGTATTTGCTATCATATGATCGAAATCGGCGGGTTCGGACTGAGAAGGGGTTCGAATTTGCAAGACCTTGAAGACAGTCCAATCCGACTTCACAGACTCTTGAGGCTTTCTAAATCTGCTTGGGTCTGCTCAAGCACCTTCTCGTAGCAGTTCTTGCAGTACCTGCACTCGTTGGTAAAGCCGGAGCTCTTTTTCGGTATGTTGAAGCAATCTGCACCCACAAGAATATCGCAACCGCAACGAGAGCAGTGGCTCTTGCCCAACACCTCAATGCGGTTCGGCCGACCGTTTACAAAACCGATCAGTGATGGCGTCTTACCCTTTGGCATGTTTTTCATACTCGCTCTGCGCTTTCTTAACGCGCCGGACCAATAACTGGAGCGTTTTGTCGAGAGCATCGATCGCAGCTTTGAACTCTTCAGTAGAGCAATCCTTTCGGTCCTTCCCGAGCTTCTTGTCGATCTCGACATTCACCATCATAAGAGCGGCGACATAGTTGTTAACCGCACGAATGCCGAGTGTCGCGTATTTGTAAGGTATCTCTGTACCGACAGGTTTTAGATCGACGTTGTTCAAAAGAATATTGGCTGTGCGTTTTACTTGCTCATCAAGGCGCTTCTTAGACTCTTTCCAGGCCAAATGAGGTTGGATCGCAAACGCTTCGGTTGGAGCTTTGCGAACAACGTTGCTCGTACGCGAAACCCTGACCATCGCTTCGGCTTGATCGGGATCAAGGCCGAGGGCTTTCAGTTTCGCACGAAGCTCCTCGATAACGTGCTTGTCTTCTACCGTCGTGAACTCCTCTTCCCACAGCGAGTCGACGATTTCGCCGTCAATTACGATGTCGCTTTCTCTCACGCGACGACGTGCCGTCCCGTCAAGTACTTCCTTGGGCATCTCCGGCTCTTCACCGCCGATGACCTTCTCCCAGAATGCCTCGTCATCATTTTCGAACTGCTTAAACTCCTTGAGTCGCTGATCGAGGTTCATGCCGAGGTGCGTGACAATGTGCCCCGTATTGTCGGGATGCCCAGGGTCATTTTGCACGATCACCCGCATGATGCGACCTACGAACTGCACGTACGGCGCTAGCGTACGGAAGGGACGAAATATTGCCGCGACGCTCAGCTTCGGGTGATCGAACCCTTCCCCGAGCATCTGGACCTGGATGATGCAGTCGAGTACGCCGCTCTTCAGATCGAGCATGACCTTCGCCTTCTCTTCAGCATCCATATCGCTATGGATGATCTCGGCGTTGTACCCGCGCTCACGGTACAGAGCCCTTATGTCTTTGCCGTGGTTAATGGAACAAGCGACGGCGATGAGCTGATGCTGAGTTCCCGTCTTACGCAGGTCTTCAAGCTTTTCAAGACTGCTATCCACGATGTGCTTGTTGCAGAGCGGCGCGAGCGCAACACCGCGACTAAACCAATCCTCTTCTTTCAGCTTAAGAACTTCCTCGAGCGAATAAGTTTTGCCAGAAGAATCCGCAAATCCGAGCCGTATCTGAGACGGCGCGACATAACTCGCTTTCAAACGCTTGATATATCCCTTGAGCGTCGCACTCCGGAAAGGGTATCGGTATATGAGCTCGCCATCGATTTCCTGTCGGTCGCTTCGGAACGGCGTGGCCGTCATATAAACAACTTTTGCTTCAGGAAAGCGCTCCAGCACCTTCTTCCAACTGTTCGCAGCACTATGATGTGCTTCGTCGATGATTACCATATCGAAGAAGCGATCGGGAAACTGCATGAGCCACTTGTCGACGCTAGTAGCGAGCTGGTGAATGTTCGTGATGACGACATGTGCCTTCTCCGCAACGCTGATATTGCCAGTCTCGAGGGTAACCGCGAGCGGGCCGGAAATCATCTGCGAGGCTTGGAGGACACTAGCTTTGCGCCAGAAACACTTCTGGCGATTCGTGATGTCCATCGCTTCGTAGAGGCCGTCTCTGATTGTGAGGTTGGGAGCGATGACGAGCACACGTCCATGCGCTATGCCGAGCGGCAGGATCGCGGCGAGGCCGGACTTACCACAGCCGACGGGGATTTGGAGAATCGCTTTGTTCTTGCCAGCTGCGAAGAACTCGTATGTGCGGAGATAGGCCTCTCGCTGCGGTTCGCGAAGCGCGCCATTTTCCTCAATGTTGAAGTCAAGGCTGGTGAAGAATGTTTCCATCGGCTGGTTTGCGCGTACCCAAGAGTCGAGCTCATCCTTCTCGAAGGTCCACTTCTTACCGACCCTGCTCGCCGGCATCCGTCCTTCACGGGCTAGGGTATAAAGCACGGTCTTGCCCATGCCCAAGTACTGGGCCGCTTCCTCGATCGTAAGCCACATTTGCTGATTCGCCTCGCTTATTCTCTTCATGATGATAGCAAATGGTAGCAAATGATAATGAGAAGCGCAATAGACGGTCTGTAGACAGCGAAAGGCCATCTCCGTATCCGGTTCACTCCGGCAGCGCCATGGTATGCACTAAGTCTGCATTTCCATGCTCGCTCCCGCTGCGGGAGCGGAGTAGCGTTCTCCGGAACCGAGAGGAAGCATGTCGAGAGAATGGAAAGCTGGACTCACCGGAGTCGTGGGTCTGGCAGTGCTCGCTCCGATTGGGCAGGCGTTGGCAACCGCATCGTGGGCCTACGTCATTGACGTGGATGTGATTGTTGCGGTAATCGGCCTCATGTTACTTGGCTACGTTCGCGCGGTCAGGAAGGAGGAATTGGAGGCGGCTGCGCGGCAATGCTGGGCGGATATTCACCAGACGAACGTGTCAACATTCGATAAGCTGGCGGCTCCTCGCGCGTTCGTGTTCGCCTACTGCCTGAACAAGCGAAACCGAGACCTTGCTGAGTCGGGCGTTGATCCACGAAACGTTCGCGAACTTTGTCCGCCTCGCTGATTCTGCATATGTGCACCTACCTGAGCCAACCCGATACGCATAGAAACGCTAGCGTTGCGAACCTGTTCTGCATTTCAGCTCCCGCTTGGGGTCTCACGGCGCCGGGCGGGTGTTCATCCGGGTGGATGTGGGGACGTCGGGGATGTTGTAGAGGAATCAGGCAGCCATCTGAACACCGCCATTCTTCACTTGCGTGATCGCCCCAGAGACCTTTTTCAAAGCCGTGTGAAATTCCTCCAAGTGTGCCAGAATGTATCGACCCCGCTCCTTAGAAGAGTTCGGTAACACGGACCTTTGGGGCACCGAGGGTCCATTTTGGGTATGGTATCGATTGAGAAGGACATCAAACCCTTCTTTTGCGCGGTATTTCAGAATCCCATCGTCAAGAATGAGTTCGGTAAAGGCCACTGAGAGCAGGGCATGCTTTTCGACGTCGAGAGCTCGTTCGTAGTAGCTGGCAAGGTCGCGGATGAGTTCGGTAAAGGAAACAACCCCCTCGATCATGTCTTTCGCGGTGAGCTCGTGCGGGACCAGTCGCTTCTCGACCTCAGCAATGGCTCGCTCGAGCCGATCCTCTTCCGATCGGATTGCATCTGGTTGAACGGCTCCTGTCCGCAGAAGAGTCCAACGCTCGCGTGTGAGGTAGTCGAGGTCGGCTCGAAGTTTCTGCCGTTCGCGGGATAGCCCGGCTACGGCGGCCTCGCGCTGAGTCGATACTTTGGTCAGGGCGGCGTTGCCTTCGATCTCAAGCTCTCGGAGTTCGTCTGCAGTCAAGGCGATGCCTCGTAGCAGTTTCACCACAAGTTGATCGAGTTTCTTTTCATTGATGTTCAGCACTCGATTTGCGCATCCGGCTTTGCAGCGCGTTCGATAGTACGTGATGCCCTTCTTTACATAAGGTGAATAGGAACGCCCGCACCCGCACCGCAGCGCTCCGCGGAACAGGTGGAAGACGAGGTGCGGGTAGTGCACACTGACATGTCGTTGGCGTAGCACCGCCTGAACGTTCTGGAAGGTGGCCGCACTGATGAGCGGCGGATGGATGCCATCCAACCATTGTTCGGTACTTCGTTGACCTGCGAAGACCCTGATCTTTCCAATGTAGAACGGATTGGTAAGAATGTTCTCGATCGTCTTGTGCGAGACCGCCATGCAGGTGCGAGGAATCGATGAAGGTTCGATATCATCTAGTAGTTCCTCCCGAGTTCGTGGCCGTCGAAACGGCTTCGTCGTCAGGCCTTGAGACTTCGCCCATTGGGCAAGGGAGGTCTGGCTCCACTCCCCGGTTTCATATTTGGCGAAGATCTCCCGCACGATGGGGCCGCGTTCCGGATCAATCACCTTGTTGGCGGCGCCTTGATCCAGGTATCCGATCGGCGAACGGTACGTGCACTTGCCCTCGTTCCGCATCTTTCTTAAGGCGTCACGTACCTTGTCACTGATAACGGCAGAGTAGTATCCCGCGAAGGTGGCGTCGATACTCATGTGCAGCCCGCCGGCGCTGCCCTCTGAATACGTGGTGTTCTGGAAATGGATTGCAACCCCTCGTGCCTTGAGCTTCTTGATCAAGGCACTGTCACCATCATTTCGACTGAGACGATCCCACGAGAGCACGACAACGCCTTTCACGACTCGGCGGGCGAGAAGCTGCACAAGGATCGCAAACTTTGGGCGTACGATTTGATGCGTGACTTTTCCATCCGCCGTGATTTCCAGGTGAGCATCTTGTTTGTGCCCGGAATGGCGTTCGCGGATGATCCCGTCTGCGCAGAAGCCCGGCCATGTGAGGTTGGCAACAGGTAGTTCGCGCGTGCGAGCGAATTTTGTGTTCTCAATCTCCTGATAGCCGATCGAGTTCTGCTGGTTGTTAGGATCATCGGTACTCTTCCGACAGTAGATCAAATAGGCGGTCTCAAAGCGGCCGGCTGCTGCCAAGGCCAAGGCTTCAATGTCTATGAGATCATGAAGTTGTTGTTTCTTTTTCATTCGTTGTAGCTGCGCGACAATCATGCGTTCGTTTGTATCGATCCTCTGCGGCAAGCCGGTTGTGAATCTGTTTGAGTATGAGCACCAGTTCGAAGAGACGGGCCCTGGTCGCAGCGGGCAGAGCGGAGGCGGAACTCGCGACGGATGTCTTGCCAGCCGATTGTGTGTCACCGACGTCTCCCTGCCGCGCCTCGACAGAGCCGTCGAGTTGTTCATCGTTCAACTGCATGAGTTGAGCGTAGCGGATATTGAATGGCTCGCGGAGAGGGAAGAGAGTGCGCGCCGCTCATGCTCCGAAATACGGCTCTGCTTAAGCCCACTTTGGCGCCGTCGTCATTCTCCCATTAAGGCGGAGCGATGTCGAGGCGAGTCGAGGAGCAGGAGCGATTAGCGCTCCGCGCACGTTTGTCCCTCGTGCCGAGAGCAACTCGGGAGGATAGGCTCTGGAGATGGATTCAGAACCAAAGAAGCAGAAATCGCGAACTATCGTATCGGCAGTACTCGACGACGGAAGCATCATCGAGACGCTGGCATCCCGTCGCGAGCGGATTGTGACGCTCATTCGTTTTCACGGCGATAGTGTCGAGAAGGGAATGACGCTCGATGTCCCGGAGCTGGGACTGATCCGACCCTACTCGCCAGACAACAGCCTACTCGCGCACGGAGTGGTGCGGTTTCCTTCAGCGCCTGCGGCATGTGGATCTGAGGTTGAACTTGCATTGTCGGTCCGGCAGTTCATCCACCGATATGCGGATCTATCCGAAGCCTTCGAGGAAGCCGCTGCGTATTACGTCCTCCTCACCTGGGTATTCGACGCGTTCAATGAACTCCCGTACCTCCGCCTCAAAGGAGATTTCGGCAGCGGCAAGACCCGCTGCCTTCAAACGATTGGCAGTCTCTGCTACAAACCGATGTTTGCAAGTGGCGCCTCAACCGTCTCGCCTCTCTTTCGCATCATTGATGCCTTTCGCGGAACGCTTGTCATAGACGAGAGCGATTTCCGTTACTCGGATGAACGATCGGAGATCGTCAAGATCTTGAATAACGGAAACGCCAAGGGCTTCCCGGTCTTGCGGAGCGAAGCCACACCCGGCAAGGACTTCAATCCGAAGGCTTTTGATGTCTTCGGTCCGAAAATCATCGCGACCAGGCGATCGTTCGATGATCGGGCTCTCGAAAGTCGCTGCATTACGGAGGAGATGACGGGCCTGCCACCTAGACCAGACATCCCTCTCAGCCTTCCCGAATCGTTCCATGATGAGGCGGACCAACTCAAGAACCGGCTCCTCGGCTACCGAGTGCGATGGCGGCTGAAGCTCGACACCTCGATACCAGATAGAGACCCGTACCTGGAAGCACGAGTGGCCCAGGTTTTCGCGCCGCTCATGGCGGTGGCATTCGATTTGCCGGCGAAAAAGCGCCTGTATGATCTCGCACGAAAGACGAGCGGGACGCTCCGAATTGATCGCGGCACCACGACCGAAGCCCAGCTTCTTGATATCATTGCAGAGTTGCGGCGGGATGGCATCCCTCTCGGTATGAAAGAGATGGCCGAACGATTCGCTGCGCGATTCGGCACCGACTACTCCCGCTCCGTGACTCCCCGATGGATCGGGTCGCAGCTTCGAAGCAGGCTGTCGCTTCTGACCGTGAAGGGTCACGGAACATTTGTTGTGCCGGATTCAGAATCGCAGAAACTGGCCAATCTGTTCAAGCGATATGGCATGTCGGAAGAGCCGGATGAGTCGAAATCATCTACGACGGAAGACGCTTCCTCGGATTCGATCTTCTAGGACGTCCCGCGCACCTCCGTCCGTTCCCGGCGACATCCCCAACATCCCCACATCCCCCGTCTTGATCGGCTGCGGCCTTGCGCGCCGCGCAAGTTCTTCCCTCTGCGAGAGCGGAGCAGCGATTGATAGGCTGTTTGAACCTTGAAAAATGAAAAGAAGAACCATCACTCCATACTTGCGCGCCCTTCGGCGAAGATCAGCACTCTCGCAGGAGGATGTCGCCTTCCTCCTCGGCGCCTTCACCGGATCCCGCGTCTCTCGGCACGAAACCGGCGCCTGTGGTCCGCCCATCGAGGTCGTCCTCGCATACGAAGTCATCTTCGGAGCGGGCATGGCCGAAATCTACGAAGATGAACTGCGGGAGATCGCGAAGCACGTTCGCAAACGAGCACGAACACTGCATGAGAGCATGGCACACCGCCTGAATGACCCGCTCCGGAAGGAGAAGTGCGCCGCTCTCGAGCAGATCATTAGAAGATGTTCCTCTAACTCACCAACATGAAACGGAGACCACTACGACTACTATCAATCGACCTGACCGCCAAAGGTTTCGGCTTCGCTCTTCTCGATGCGAAGCTTGGCCTTCTTGACTGGGGCTTCAGCGCCGTGCCAGCGACAGATGACGGTGCGTTCATGGCGCGTCTCGTTGCGAGAATTGATCGCGGCCGACCAACAGCTCTCGTATTCGAGAACCTTGTGCCAGTGAAGGGAAGGGAGAACGCTCTGAAACGGCGCGAGTTATTGCTTCAAGTTGCGACCGACCGACGAATGGGCACGTGCCAGGTGTCGCGCAAGATTGTGCAGCGCGTTCTGGGGATGAATACGAAGGCGGAGATCGCCAGAAAACTTGCCGGGAGATTTCCGGAACTTCAATCGCGCGTGCCACCTGAGCGAGAGCGATGGATGAACGAAGATGAGCGAATGCACATCTTCGACGCCCTCTCCTTCGCCTTTGTTGTAATGGCTCCTGGGGACGGGTGCGAGAAGTCCTCCTGAAAGGGCAGCGCGTGGAGCAGGGTGAACCATTTGAGGCGGGTCGGCTCGGATGAAATCCACACCTGCGCTTTGCCGGTGCACGCGGACGATGGTATTATGACCGCACAGTATGAAAACCCTTCGTCCATCGACCATTACGCAGATTCATGAGTGACGGGCCAAGCCTAGCAACGCTGCGGGAGATGATGTCGCACCAGGACGTGCGGCGTCTGTACGCCAAGGTCCTCGCGCCAAACGACAATAGCAAGAACCAGCCGTACTTCGGCGGCGATTTCAGTGTCTTGAACATCCTGCCTGCAGGCACCGCTCAGTCGTCAAAATCGAAGTCCAAGGATGCGTCGATCTTCAAGGCGAGACTCGACTTCGCGTGGCTCTCCGACGACGGGAGCGTGCATCCGGCGCCGCACGCACAACTCATTCTCTATCCGCAGTACCCGGAGGTGCGTTTTTCTGGCTATCTGCGTGGTTGCGCACGTGCACCTTCCGATCTGATGGGGAGCACGAGAGAACCGGGACGACTGCTCCTGCTCGGTGTTCGTGATGACGGGAGAATCATCGGTTATGCCGCCGGCCCCGAGAGTCTGGTCACGCGCGAATTCGCGGCGCTTCGTGATCTACAGCAGTTTGGCGTGTTCGTTCAAGTACCACTGGCGGAGCGCGCGGGCGCCGACGATGACCGTGCGGTGCTTCTCTCAGAACTCTGCCGCATTCACAGTGCCGGATGGATCGATTCGAAGCGGTTGAATGCTGACGGCACGCTCAATGTTTGCCTCGCGCCTAACTGCGGTGGATACACGCTCGAGGCGGAACTTGGCATCAGTCCGAACGGATACGCGGAGCCGGACTTCCGTGGCTGGGAAGTAAAGCAGCATGGAGTCACAGACTTCAAGAACGCCCGCGGTGGGCCAATCACACTCATGACCCCCGAGCCATCTGCCGGCTTCTACGTGAAGGAAGGTGTCGTCGCGTTCGTGGAGAAATACGGCTACTGGGACAAACGAGGACGAGAAGATCGCATGAATTTTGGTGGGACGCATCGTGCGGCTTCCCTGTGCGCCGCGACGGGCCTCACTCTCACCTTGGTTGGATATGATAGCGCGAGCGGAAAAATCATCGACACGTCCGCTGGCATATCATTGATCGATGCGGAAGGGAACCAAGCCGCGACGTGGCTCTACACTGACCTCATGAGCCACTGGAACCGGAAACACGCGCTTGCGGCGTATGTTCCGTCGCTGACAAGAGATGCTCCAACCCGACAATACCAATACGCCGACACCGTGCGACTCGGCACCGGCACCGACTTCCTGAGGTTCCTCGCGGCGGTGGCGTCCGGCGGGATCTATTACGATCCCGGAATCAAGGTGGAGCACTACAGCACCAAGCCGACGACGAAGCGGCGAAGCCAGTTCCGAATAAAGTCGAGCGACATCGGTCTGCTCTATCACCGACTGGAGACGGTGAAGGTTTGCAAACGACACTAGGCGACGGCTGGGTCACCGATATCACTGGGGCCCCTTGCTTCGGGATACGTCCGGGTACATAATGTCCCCATTATGTCCCCACGGTCAGTCGTCATGCCAGATACATCCGAAGAGCTTCGCCGCTTGCGGATGCAAGCCGGGCTTTCGCAGGCACAGCTTGCGTCCAAGGTTGGCTACGGGCTCAAGACGATCAAGCGTTGGGAACTGGGCGCGCAAGCGCCACGCCAGGCAGTGATCGAATACCTGCGGGCTTCGCACGCGACGGTGCATCATAGTCCTGCCGACGACTTCACCTTCATCGATCTCTTCGCCGGCATCGGCGGCATGCGACTCGGTTTTGAGGCAGCCGGCGGCCGGTGCGTGTTCACTTCGGAGTGGGACAAGTATTCGCAGCGCACCTATCGTGCGAACTTCGGTGATGAGGAGATCGCGGGGGACATCAGGGAGGTCCCGATCGCGAGTATCCCCGATCATGACGTGCTACTCGCGGGATTTCCGTGCCAGCCGTTCAGTCTTGCTGGCGTATCGAAGAAGAACTCGCTCGGACGGCCACACGGTTTCGATTGCACGACCCAAGGGACGCTCTTCTTTGAAATAGAAAAGATTCTCCGCGCGAAGAAACCCGCAGCGTTCGTACTGGAGAACGTGAAGAACCTTCAGAGCCATGATGGTGGCAAGACTTTTGCCACGATCATGCGAGTGCTGCGAGACGAGCTCGGCTACAGCGTGAGCCATCGCGTCGTCGATGCTCGGGCGTACGTTCCGCAGCATCGCGAACGCATCTTTATTGTGGGTTTCAAGCGAGAATGCGGTTTCGACCTGTCTCGCTTCACACCGCCTCCGGCGGAGACGTGGCCGCGACTCGAATCGATTCTCCACCCACTCGCCGGCGACCCAGAGCCGGAGGAACCCTATACTGACGCGCGCGGCCGGGTTGCTGCGAAATATGTCCTGACCGATCACCTCTGGCGCTATCTGCGCGACTATGCCGAGAAGCATCGGGCAATGGGAAACGGCTTTGGATTCAGTCGGGTTGGACCGAAAGACATTGCGAGAACGTTGAGCGCGCGCTACCACAAGGACGGGTCCGAGATTCTCATCAGTCGGGGCAGCGGAAATCCACGTCGACTCACTCCGCGCGAGTGCGCACGATTGATGGGTTTTGATTCCGGTGAGCGGCGCTGGAGGATTCCGGTCTCGGATACACAAGCCTACCGTCAGTTCGGAAACGCAGTCGTTCCCGCGATAGTGGAGACGATCGCACGCGAGATGAAACCCTTCATCACGCAACGCAAGAAGCCGCTTCGCGCGAAGGCCACGGCGGCCGTCGCATAGACGAACTCGACGTGGCTGATACCGTCGATAAGAAAACGCGAAGTCGAATGATGGCCTCGATACGAGGCACCGACACAAGACCTGAGCGCACTGTGCGCTCTTTTTTGCACAAGAAGGGCCTTCGCTTTCGTCTTCACACCCGTGACCTACTCGGCCGGCCCGATCTAGTCTTTTCGAGCCGTCGAGCGGTGGTGTTCGTACATGGGTGCTTCTGGCATCGTCACGCGGGCTGTCGCCACGCGACGAAACCGAAGACGAACGCAGCATTCTGGAGCGCGAAGTTCCGCGCGAATACCGGACGCGATCGACGTGTAGAGCGGGAGCTCCGAGCAGACGGCTGGCACGTGTTCATCGTGTGGGAGTGCGAGGTGTCGAGCACCCCCGTTCTTCGTCGCTTGGCGATTCGACTATCTGCTCTTCCGGTTGACTCGCGATCGAGTCGCTCGCCTCGTCGTTGAGTGTTTCTCCGTCGTTGCAGTAGAACTCTGCGCCCCGTCGAGCCATCCAGCTATGCTGGCCGCCGTTCTGTCGGCTGCGCGCTTGGCGGGGTCGTCACCTAGGTGCGCGTAGCGTTCGGTAGTTGCGACTCGTTTATGCCCGAGCAATGAACGAATGACGAGCAGCGACTCTCCGCTCGAAGCAGGTACCGACGCGAACGAATGTCGCAGGTCGTGTATCCGAACGTCCGTGAGCTGCGCCGCACTTCGGACTGCATGCCAGAGCCGCTTGATGTCCTTGATGTGCTGGCCGGGGACTACGCCGACGATCACGTAAGGGTTGCCCTCGACTCGTGGCAACGAGGCAAGCACCTCCGCCGCGCTCTGGCCGAGTGGCCGAATGCTCTTTCCAGTCTTTGTATCTGACAGCCGCAAATATCCACGTTCGAGATCGACCGCGTCCCATGTCAACGAGAGGATCTCACCTTCGCGACAGCCGGTCAGCGCCAAGAGACGGATTGCGGCGACGCCGAATGGGTTGGCAGGAATAGGTTGATCGGCGTTCTTCGACCGATATTTCAATTTTGCTTCCTTCGGCGGCTTCCGGCGATGCTCCGGTGCAGGCGGCAGTCCTGCAGATTCTGCGCGCGCCAATGTCGCACCCAATCGGCGAAACTCGGCTTGAGTGAGGAAACGTTCGCGGGCCTGCTCTGGGAAAAACTCGACGCCATGCGCCGGATTGTCGTGACGAGGGCGGATTCCCTCATTGGATGCAAAGGTGAAGAATGCGCCAAGCATGGCGACGACTCGGTTTGCATGATACGGCGTCTCGTGCAGCGAGCGATGGAATCGCCGAACGTCTGCAAGCGTGATTGCAACCACCTTCTTGTTTCCGAATGTGGGCAAGACATGTCTCTCCCACATCCGCCTGTAGTCGGCTGCCGTGGATGGCTTCCGATGCCGCTGGACATCCTCAAGGTAGGCGGGACAGAGTTCTCGCATCGTTTGCTCCGCACGTTCCGCGCGCTTGGCTTCGGCTGGGTCAGTCCCAAGACTGATCGCCGATAGCTTTTGGAGTGCGTCTGTTCGCGCTTGCTCGACAGTCATGGGTCCGAACATGCCAAGGACGAGCCGCCGAAACTGCCGCGCTCCTCGGGGCCGATAACCAACGACAAATGTCTTACGGCGATGAACCTTTCCCGTCGCATCCGCGTGTTCGCGAACGCGCACGCCGAAGCCCTTGAGTCTCGTATCCCAGACGAAGTAGTCGCAGCCAGAGGAATACTTGAGCGCGTCGAGAACGCGCTTTGTCAGGTTGGCGTTTGCCATAGTGTTGCAGGGCGGAAATTCCTGTGGGAAGCCAGTGGGAAGCCAGCTGCAGTCAATCTACAGGAATGCCGGGAAATGCCAAGTAACGACCATTCTCCCAGAGCGCTGCGGTATCTGGGGTTAGCGTAGCTAGGGAATCGAGGGGAACCCTATTCCTCTTGAATGGGGTTCAGGGGGTCGCGGGTTCGAATCCCGCCGTCCCGATTTTCAAATGCTGTTGCGGCAAGAGGTTGTGGCGTCGCCTCGATGGCGCGTACCCCCAACCGAATCCTCGGGGGTATGTGCGGGGGTCACCGGACTCTCGGAATCCGCTGCGGCGATCGCTTGGTTGCGTGCCGCCTGGCGTGCGGTGCTCGCGCGAGCGAGCACCTTCGCACGCCGCCTCGCTTGGTACACGTTCCGCCGCATGTCGTCCGACGTGTGTCCGGTGATGGCGTTGAGCGCGCGGCCATCGGTCTCGTGATCCTCCGCCAGGTCAGAGGCAATGCGACGCAGGCCGTACCAACCGCGGCCCGGTACCGGGGTGATGCCGGCTGCCCGCTCGAGATCATGGAACAGGGCGAGCGCGCCACTCTTCCCGATGGGTGCGATGCTCGTTCCGCGCGCCACGTTCTTCACCAGACGGTTGGCGGGAAACAGAGGATAATCAGTGCCGCTCCGCTGATAGGTCTTCTCAAGCTCGGACAGGTAGCCGGCAAGGGACTCGTCAACCGTCGCTCGCATGGATGGCGATAGGTCGATCGTCACGCCCATCTTCTTCACGCTGTCGGGGATAGTGAACCGGCCCAGTTTGTCGCCGCCGATCTCCGACAGGTCAAGATTCGAACGCATGCAGCGCAATGCCTGTCCGAGGCGTGCTTCGGCGGCCAGCTCTATGGCGAGCCGAATGCGAGGGTCTGCCTTGGGAAGCGCACGGAAGATCGCTCCCATTTCCTCGGGCGAGTGCCTTGGCTGGAACTTTTCGTGTGTTTTCCCGGTGATGCGTGCCCAGTCGTCGACGAGCGCCTGCTTCCACTTGTCGGGCGGTGCGCCGACGCCGCGCACGAGGTGTCGGCCGCGAGCGAGCCAAAGTGCAGCCTGCGCGAGCAGCACCACGAATCGAAGTGCGACCTCACGGCCGCTCTCGGTGTTCGCCGCCTTCGCGCGACGAGCCAGCGTACGTACCAGGTCGTCGTAATGGTTTGGCGTTAGATCCTCCCAAGTGATGCCCGCTGGCAGAAGGGCGAGCACGCGCGGGACGTAGAGGCGCATCTGATGGGCGTGCGGTGTATCGGTTGGCCACATTCCGGATTCCGTGGACGTCGCCAACGCGAGACCCGCCACCACTGTCAGGGCCGCCTTCGGCGCGGCAGGGGCCGAGATGCCGATCAGCGTCTTGTACTGATCGAGCGCCGCGGCTCCGGCCTTTGCAACAAGCTCCGCGTCGAACTCGTCGCCCGCGGTGCGGGCCTTGAACCCGAGGCTCCTCTTGTCGTAACGCCGTTTCTCGGCGTTCCACCAACGAATCCATACGCTCTGCCCCTTGTCCCCGCGCTCGTATGCCGTCACCGTCGATGGCTTGGAGCCGACGGTAATGGGCAGAGCAGGTTTCTTCTTCTTGCGGCTCATGCGGCCACCGTCGCCGGTGCCAGGATGCTATCGCGGTGGATCACCCAAGTGCCGCCGCGCTTCTGTGCGGTCAACTGGCCCTTGCTCGCCAGCTTCCGGATCAGCGATGCGCTGCAGCCTCGCAAGCGTGCGGCCTCGGCGCTGGGCACCCAGGCGTCCGCGGCACGTCCCTGGTCCACCGCTTCTGCGAGCGCAACAATATTGCCCTCGAGCGTACAAAGGGCGTCGCTCGACGGCGCGCGCGAACGTAGGACGGCAGCCTCCCGGCGCCAGGCCTCGAGCGTCTGAAGGATCGGCGCATCGATGAGCAGCTGCGGGCCGTGTCCTGGGCGAATCGTCGCGGTGTCGGTCATGCTAGGGTGTGGCGAAGGTGGCGGCGAGCGCAGGATGGATTCCTGCGCTTCCCGAATACCTTACGGGGGCTTCAGCGCCGCCCGGGAGCCTCTGGCCGGCCTTCGCGACTCCGTGCCGCCACGGAGGATTTGAACCGCCGGACTCCTGATGGGGAGCAGGAGCCCGGCGGTTCGAATACCAGGCCCGCTCGCGGGTCAACCTGACCTGATGGCCGCGTTCTCGAGGCTGTCCGGTCGAATCACACGACTGCGGGGGCAAGGAAGCCCCTGCCAGCCCTCGGGGTGAAAAGCAGTGGCGAAGTCGTCAGTGAGCCGCGGGAGAATCAATGGTGGCAGCTAGCCCCGCCGTGGCCGCGTATTGCCGGATCTTCGGATTGTCGCACATCAAGGCCACCAGCAGCCCCGCCGGCGTTCCGCACATCTCCGCCGCCACCGACGTCGCTAGCTCGCCAGTGAGGAGCTTTTCGTAGTTCGCCCACGCTTCGTCGTCGGTGGCGATTCTCACGAGAGTCACGAGTGCATATTCTGCGAGCACGACGCGCCCGTTGCTGTGCGTCAACATGGAGTACCCGCAACCCTGACAGTAGTACCGAGTACCGTCGCAATCGCCCAAATGCGCGCGCTGCATATCACGCTCGCAGCATCGGCACTTTGGCCCGGGTGTTCTGTCGATGCCGCCATCGTATGGGCGATTGCCATTCGCCGCGAAGTGCCGCCACATGTCCGCCCGCTCCTGCGGTCCGAGCGGTGCCACGTGCTCGTCATCGTCCGCGCCGTACCACATCATCGTGCCGGGGAGTCGCGATTCCACCCACTGCGCCGCATTGGCGATCTCCGGCCAGTGCCCGCGCTCATAGTCGACTCCGTAGTAGCGCGTACGCAGTCCGACCCGGAGTATGTCGCCGGTGCCGTTATCGATGGGATTGCCGTCCGCGTCCACCACGAATTCGATGTCAGCTGGCTCGCACCGCCAGAGCGCGTGCCGCGAGCAGTGGCCGCGTATAACCATGAACGCCGCGAGGCCGAGTCCTACGCACATCTCAACGGCTAGGTCGCGTACTTCGTCGTCCGACAGCCGTCGGCCGGTTCTCGCGAGCAGGACTGGGTCGATGCCCATATGAAGGAGGATGAAGGGGGTCAAGAATCTTGTGGCTGAAGCGGGAGTGCTGCGTGCTGGGCTCGGCGCCGGCCCAGCGGCCGGCGCTCGACCCGTGCACCTAGTGCAGCTCCACGGTCTCTTGCGCAGGGGCAGACAGTTGGTGGATGAACTCGCGAGCGACGAGGCCCTGAAAGTCGCCGTCATCGCCGAACCGGCAGATCGCGGCGATTCGGGCGTGGTTCTCCGTCGGCCCGCTCGCCACGACTTTATCATCACGGCGCTGGTCGCAGATCACCCAACCGCCGTCGAACTCGTCACCATGCATGCACGAGCCCGTCGGAATGACCTTGGCCAGAGCGTAGTCGAGAGCGACTTCGATTTCGTTGGCGAGCTCGGGGACGAGAGTGACGATGGCGCCGTAAGTCTTGAACGAGTCGCCGTGCAGCTCCCACCTACCGAGATCGACCCCTTTGATCATCTTGACTTGGAGGTTGCCGTCGTCGGCGGAGATCCGGATCTTGGCCACGATGAAGTCTGCGTGCGCACAGAACTCAATGCGCGGAATGCGGACGACGGAGGCGTGCAGCTGCACTGGGAAGGACTGGTCGACGGCAAGCATGGTGACGATAGGGCTAAGGTGAGGGGGCGGCGAAGGGTCGCGTCGACACCGTGGAGGAGCACATCGCCCCGTGGCAAGTCCTCTCGCGGGCGGTTCGGTAACGCCTGTCCCGCGGTCTGGTTGATCCCGATTCAGCCCGGCGGTACGGCCGCGTCGCAGTGCCGGCAGATGGTCGCCTTCGACGCGATGCGACGACGGCACGATGGGCACTGCCGGCCGCGAGGAGGGGCCGCCGACGTCGCGTACAGGCCGAGGCGGCTAATGCGCCGCTCGTCAGGGCGTGTCGTTTCCTTGCGGAGGTTTCTGATGAAGGTCAGCCCGGCTTGGCGGCTGACGTTCCCGCGCCCGGCGTCGTCGCACTGATAGTCGAGCGTCTTTCGGGTGAGGGGGTCGGCGACGATGCTGAAGAACCTTGTCTTGCCGATATGCGCGAGATCCTCAAACTCGCGACGATACATCCTTGGACAGGTGGGCACGATCAGAGGGGAGGTGGGTGGAGCGGGTTGCGGGACGGCCTCCCGCAACTCGCTCCCTAGACCTTACTGGCCCTGTCGAGCCGGCTACCAGCCTACGCACTTCGCCTCGCACAGGTCTTAGCCTGGCGCCCCTTCGCCTTGATCTCCGACTGGTCCAGCAGCGCGACGCACTGCGCGGGATGCCACGGATCAAATCGGTCCCAGAATCGAGCCCAATCGTCGCCGTCGCGCGCCTCGAGCATCCGTGCGATCACGGCGTCGAACCAGCGAGGATTCTCGGGCGACGCCTTGTGCATGCGCTCACGGAAATAGGCTGACAGGCCCACGTAGTGCCTGCGCAGTGTGGCCTCACAATCATTCGTGAGATATTCGGCGGTGCTCCAGTCGCCACGGATACCGCCGAAGTACGTCCCAGTGAGCAGCCGGACGATGTGTCCGGCAAAGAGCGAGCGATGCTCCTCGGTCAGCGCGGGGTCACCCCACGCGGGAAGTTGCGTCTGGCCGAGCACTCGAACACAGACTTCATGGATCGCGCGGCCGAAGATTTGGCTCAAGCTATCCGCCGAGAGGTTGCCCTTCCACGCCGGGTTCGCCCGCTGCGCGGGATCGGGTCGGCCCGTGGGAAAGACCGGAAAGTTGTCGTTTTCCAAATCGAACGCCGCAGGGTTCTTGAGCAGCCCCGCCTGCACGAGGTAGTGCGGCCGAGCTTTCGTCCACCACTCGAACAGCAGAGACATGTCGACGATGCCGGGCGTGAGCGGCCGATCACGGTCGTTGATTCCTCGGTCGCCGCTCCTGAGAATCTTGAGTCTGACGTTGAACTCGTCATCGCCGCGAAAGTTCGTCCGACAGCCCGAGAATCCGCACCACTGGCCGTGAGCGAGCAGCGGAGTTGGCCGAAAGTGCACTCGCGCCATGGCACCCGAGTAGTTAGTGACGCGGAGCGAGTCATCGAGGAGGACTGCGACCACGACGTAATCGCGCAGGTTCGTGTAGTACTGATGCAAAGACTTCCGGCTCTCTCTCGATTCGAGGTGGCCTTTTCGCTGCAGGTTGTCTATCACCGCGCGGCGAGCAGTCAGCGCCTTCGTGCGGAGGTAGGGCAGCCCCATGCAGACGGCCTGAGGCCAAGTGACCTGCAGTTGCTTCTTGGCCTTGCGCCCGACCAGCAATCTCGGCGCGTTGTAGTCCGTCACCGCCTTGAGCAGGGACTCGTACTCATTGGTCACGCGCGCCCAGAGGTCTGGGCACTTCTTGTTCAGCCTCACGCTGAAAAGTGCCTTCGTGATCAAGAATGTCTGTTTCAGATTCGCGACGAGCGACTCCGTGTAGACTGGGATGGCATCATTCGCGTGAGAGCCATTCGAAAGCCTCAGGTGGCTGTTCCGGAATGAAAGCGGCGCCGTGATATCGAGGCAGCGGCGAAGGAGACAGTGCTCCTCGACATCCTCCGGACCGTCAGCATCGGTGCCAATGTGCTTGGCGAGCTGGTGGAGAACGACATCTCGCCCGGATTCCGCTTCGGCGCTGCGCGCTACCCGAACAGCTCGTCGTTCGACGAAGAGGTCGAGAAACGTCAGGCACCGCGGGTCTTCACCCAGGCGAATGAGGCTCGCGACAAGCCAGCTGCTGCAATGAAGGATCTCATCTTCGTACGTTGGTGTCCGATTGTTCGTGCGCCCTGAGGAGACAATCACCCTGAGCGCAGCGCCGATGGCGGGGGCGATCGCCGCAACCAAGTCGAGCAGCGGCCAAGAGAGCGGATCGCCGGTGAGGCCGGCCGCTCTCCCCCGACTGGGGTAGTCGGGAAGGCCGCGAATCCCGATGCCGTCCTTGAAGGTCAGGTCGTACGCCCCGGCAAGTTTGGGATCGCCGATCTGCTTTGCGGCAGCGCGAAAGGCGCAAAGCGCTTCGTGCATGTGGCGCTTGCTGTACTTGAGCGCGGGCGCCCAAGAGTGGATTGCCTCGTAGTCGTCTGGCACGTCCTCAGGGCGGACGACGCCGTTCGCTACAGCCAGATCCATGAAGCGCACGAACATCCGAGGATATGTGCGCTTCTTGGGGTCGCGTTCTGCGTATTCCTTGAGTGCAGCGTAGAGCGGGCGCCAGGCCTCAAGCACTTGAGCCGTTTCGATCGGCTTCTTGACTCGGACCACGTCGCGGCCGGTGACGACCGTGACGAACAGATTGACGTTGCTGCGTTCTTTGGAAGGGTCGGTGCGGCCTGATTCGTTTGCGTCGAGTTCCGCGTGGTCCGGAAGTGTCGAGAGGAACGGAGCGATTTCGACGTTCAAGAAATCGTCCGCGTTCAGCCGAGAGTGTTCCGGAAAGCCGCGCACTGCGTGGCGCAGCGCATTCCTGACATTCGTCAGGATCGGGTCGCGGCGAGTTCCGGCGAGCGGGCCCATGATCTTGGTGACGCGATTGGGGATTTCATTCTTGCTCTTCATGTCGAAGAGCGCGATCGCGTTGCGAAGGGTTGGCATTTGTCAGATCTCCGTCACGGTGAGGGGGATGGTGCGAGGGCTGGAGGCCCAGTTCGCGACGGCATTTCTTGCGACTAACGCGCTGTTCGCGGCGGTTCGCTGCGGTTCACGACCTGCTAACTCCTTACGATTACCGGTCGAAAACTCGGCCTTACCGAACAGTCTCCGGATATCACGACGGTGGTAATGACCAGACCGCCGAGGTTCGGCATGGTTCAAACTGGTTGCTAGCAAGGGCTTGGCGGACATGGAAGACAGGATGAGCGAGCGTCGGTTTCAGAAGCGTCAGTCGTAACAGCGAAAGCCGTCTCTCACAGTGAGCGTGCGACGCGGGGCCGCGGTCAAGGCGTGCTGATATCGTCAGGCCGCAGTGGCCTCGCACCCCGTGAGAGCGAACTGCAGTCGAGGGCGGTGTGCGATCCGGTTTGAAGGCGGCTCGGACGTGCGGATCGCGCGTCCATGGTCCTCGTCGGCACACAGCGGCAGCCCCTGCTTGTCGTTCGCTGGTCATCTCTGATAAACGTGTGCCGGGAGCTTGCCAGCCCCGCTGCTCACCTGCCTCGCGACGCCGTCGTCTGGACTAGGCTGAGCCGCTCACACATTTGTCGGAGATCACGTGAAGAAGAACGCGAAGACATTCGAGAGCGTCGATTGGGGCGTGGACCCACGGCTCGACGCCGAGGCTATGCGGATCGGCACCCTGATCGCGATGGCAGCCTTCTGCATCATGAATGCCCAAGGAGAGGCCGGGAAGTCAGAGCGCTACGCCATTGCTGCCGAGGAGATGCGAGAGGTTGCGGACAAGACCCTGGTTGATTGTGATGTAAGCTGGCGCTGGAAGGTGGAAGGGGCGGCTTCCCTCGTGCGCAAGGCTTACATCTCCGCGGCAGAGGCGGCGCTGTTCACGCGCAAGGCCTTGGAGTTGATCGGCCAAGTTCCAGTCGAATGTCGAGCCGAACTCTTCGCATCCTCCGATGCATGCGTTCGCGATTTCGCGATTCGCCACCTCGCCACGTAGCGAGCGAAGGCCGAACCGAGCACGGCGACGGGCCTCTCAAGGATGAATGGGAGGCCCGTCGTCGCATCGTGCGCTTCGTGACGTCTGGGGGCTTACATCGCTGAGAACCCGCACTCAAGAAAACATGCGATGAACAGCTCGGGCGTCTTGTCGTCTTTCGGCAATCGAGGTCTTTCGATCGCCCGGCGTACCTTGCGACGTACTAGAGGCGGCGCTTCGATCGCACTAACGACGGGAGGACTTCCGTTTTCGACCGACCGGCTTCGCCTCGAGGCCCCACACATCCCATCCGGGCACACGGCCGCGCGCGAAAATCTCAATGCGCGGGACGTCCGGATACATCGCCTCAATCTGTGAGCGCGCGATTGAAGGTTTCGCGCTGTGCGCGCCCCGATCGGCACGGATGATCGAAGGCGGGCGATTCGCCGGCGCGGGCGGCGGCATCGCACCTCGGGTCGCAACCAGAAGCAGTTCGTGCTGCTGACGAAAGAAGCTACCCAGTCCGATACGCTTGCCGTCCTTCCCAGATTTGTCCCAGCACGCGCATGTCTTGTATGTCAGTTTCCAGGCGGCCAGAAGTTCAACCCCTTCAGCGATTTTCGGTGGTGGGCAGAACATGAAGACCACCGCGTTGTCTGCGGCGACGTCAGCGATCGGAAGTGCAATCAGTTCGTCCTGAGTCATGGTCGGGTAGTGACGATCTGCCGTGCGACCGGGATCCGACGCCCCCTGGTACCTCCACGGCGGATCGATGTACAGGACGTTGTACCGGCGTGCTGTCGGGCGGCTGAGGCGTCCGGGCTTCCGCATACGCTTGAACTGTGCCTCGCGCGACAACTCCTGCTTGACCAACCGTTCGGCGGTCGTTGCGTCGGCGACCGTCAACATACGGTCCGGTAATAGATCCTTCGGGAGGAGTTCGAGCGAAGCGATCGCCTTTCGCGCGTCCTTTGACGAGGGCGCGAACACCGTGCGCGGCTTGGGGGCACCTCGCCTCCGTCCGTCGAGTCCGGTCCTCTTCGACTGTCCAACTTGGACAGTTGGAGACTTTGCGCCCAGCCGATGTCGAATCATGCCGACCGTCGAGGGAGAGGCATGAAGGGTTTTCGCTATCGCGCGATCGGAACGATCCGGTGTCTCGCGGAGCTGCTGGGCGATGACCGCTTGCCGTTGGCGCGTCGTGAGGTGACGTCGTAGCATGTTCAAAGCCCGTACGTGCGATCGCTTTTGCGATTCCGTCAGGTCGAGTCGCAGGATTACGGGCATCTCGACGTGAATCCCCTCGGCGGCTAGCTCGGTCCACGCGCGAACGCGATGGTGACCGTCCAGGAGTTCGCCATGTTCATCGCGTTCGATCGGGACGAGAACACCGTGCCGCGCTACGTCCTTCTTAAGGTCTTCATAGTCCTTGTCGGAGAGCGGCGGGAGCAACTGGTACTTTTGTTTGCGACTCACGATTACACGATGGCTAGACGGTCGGAGGAAACGAGGTGCAGACTGCCCCGGATGACGAAGACTGCGCCACCGAAAGTCCAGCTTGCGTCGTCAACTTGCTAGGGGAGCTTACCATCCCGATGGAGTGATTGATCAATCGCCCAGCGTGGTGCGCTCACCGCTTGAGATCGCCCGGCGCAGCTCAAATATCGAACTCGAAGTAGATGGTACCGTCGAGTCCGGTGACGGCGTTGTGGAGGATCTCGATCTCCTGCTGCCATGCGTCTCGTTGGTCGCCCTCAAGCGGAAACTCGTTCGCGGCTGCGAGACGCCCGAGAAGCTCGTTCAGGGACTCGGCCAGGCGACGCCCAGTAGTAGGCAGGTGCGAGGCGGAATTCGAGTGGGGCACTCCCATGCCCGGACGATGCCCGTTCACGCGCCGTGGCGCCAGTGTGCGGCAGCTGGTCAAGGCGTTTGTCTACCTCGAGCTGGCGGAGACGTCAGGGGGCTCTCACTTGCGGTACAACTAACGGGAATGCTCGTTTTACCCGACGAGCGAGATTCCCGAAACCACACCAATGGCAACATTCGACTTCTACGCGTCACCGTTCGGCGCGCGACAGCTCGGCCGCTTACTCGAGACGCATCTTGAATCGTCCGAATGGAGCCAGCTAACGGCGGCCGTGGCGTGGGTAAAGAGATCAGGAATGGATCACCTCGGCCCTGTGCTCGCGAAATTCGCAGCCGAGGGCGGGAAGGCACGATTTGCCGTCGGAATTGATAGTCGCGGCTCGACTCGTGAGGGACTGGCGATGCTCGAGACGGCCGTCGGCCCAGGTGGTGAGGTGTGGGTCGTTCATCACCCCTCGCGAACGGTGACCTTCCACCCAAAGAGTTTTCTCTTCGAGAACGCCGAGAAGGCCGTCGGAATAATTGGTTCTGGGAATCTGACTGGTGGCGGTCTGTACACGAACTTCGAGCTTGGTGTAGAGCTACGGTTCGACGACTTGGACGAGGCTGAGGAACTGCGCCGTGAGTTGCTCGGCTATCTCGCGCCTAGCCCAATCCTTCAGCGGCTGACGCCAGCGCTCCTAGAGGAGCTGGTGCGGCGCGGTGACGTGATCACCGAGGAGCAGGCGAATGAGGGCTTGAAGGACTCAACAAGCAAGAAGGCAGGAGAGAAATGGCCTGCTATTTTCGGCAGCATACCCATCCCACCTCCTCCCAAGATCGTGGCGCGAGCCGGGAAGAGTTCGCCGACGAAGCCTGTTCCTCGTCGAGGTGCCAGCACGCGGCCATCGCCACCGCCGGCCCAAGAAGTGCCGCAGGTGACGGATGTGCGCGGGTTCGTCATGCTGCTCAAGCAAACGGATGCTGGTGATGGTCAGACGACGCGGGGAACGTCACGGCGGTCGCCAGAGCTGTTCATTCCACTAAGCGCGCGCGACGAAGAGCCAGACTTTTGGGGATGGCGCACCAAGTTTGTGGAGGATCCTCATCGTGCTGGTAAGTTCGACCGCGAGGACGTCAAAGTGTTGATGGGCGCTGAGATTATCTCAGTTCACATGTGGCACAACCCCGTAAAGCATGATTTTCGGCTGCGTAGCGAGAGTCTGCGCTCTGCGGGTGATGTAGGGGATATCCTTCGGCTGGAGCGCGCTCCCGCAGGAAGCGCGTTTGACTACTACGCTGAAATAGTGCCTATGGGGACAGCGCTTCACCCTTACTACGACGCGATTTGCTCGAATGTCGTGCTGAGTTCAGATAAGCGATGGGGTTACTACATCTAGCGTCGGCGGAAGCACCGGATCGTCTCCGCGTTCGATGCATTCTGCCGGAAGATGTCCCGCGAAGTGAGCATTTCATTGAGATGGTACGATCAAGCGAGAGGCCGCCTCATCTTCTCGGTGATCGCGCGATTGCCGATCATCGCGTAGTCATGAGACCGATGTTCTTCTCGCTGCAAGAGTTTCAGATAGATGAGACTGAGGCGATCAGTGTCGAGGTAGGGAAGCGCGGTGGCGTATGGAGGAGAGGTAATCACAACCGACACCTTCGAAGCGAGATCGTCCCACGATGGGAAAAGTGTGCGAGCGTCAAGCATCGCAACTTGACCAGAGCCGATGCCACTGCGTCCGCGCTGACGGAGGAAGGCGTAGAGCGTGCCGACACTACGTCCGACTTCTTCCAAGAACTCGCGGACGGCATCTATCTTCACCTCGGTGCGAACCTCACGTCGCACACGAACGCTGGTCTGTGACGAAGTTTAGGATGCCGTAGTTATCGACGTTTAAGTAGGCGCGCTGCCCTGCGCTCCGCGTGAATCGTGGCCGTAGTGTACCCGCCGTTGATCGGGCCGCGACGGTACCTTTCACCGGGACAGCGGCGTAGTGGATTTTCCGCGATGACGCATAGGCGGTCCATCGTTGCTGCTACGGCGGCTTTGGAGCTCAGTCGCTTCTTGCAGATATCAGGTCAAGCCACGGACCGAGATTGGAGGACGTCTTGATTCTGGGTAAACTGAAAATCGAGGACTTCCTGCGCAAGACCGGTGGGACGGTCTCGGGCGGCGTGATTACGGACGCCAAGGATCGCGTGTATCGGCAGGAGTATGTGTACTCCGATAACGGAGACATGCTGCTGGTGAAACGTGCGGACGGAAATGGCGACGAGGTTTCCGTTCCCAAGATCATCGACCTCGACGAATCTCTTGTTGCCTTTTTCGGCCTGTACAGCGGCGACGGCGCGAAAGGGTCCGAGGACAGCGATGAGCCAGGTCGAATAAAGCCTCAACTCTCCTTCTCACAGAAGGAGAAGCATCTGGTGCGTTTTGCGGTCGACCAGCTTAGGAGGCTGTTCCCCGGCGACATTCGCTTCACGTTCTCCCTAGGCGAGGACAGCGCGTACTTCATGGCCGGCGACGGCAAGGCGAGACTCGACGACCGCTACCGAGAAAAAACCGGCAAAGGCACTCCGTCTCCGTCCCCGCTTAACGTGGTAAGGGAGACTCTCAACGAAAAGGACAAGCAGTATCTCGCCGAAGTTCGACCTGACGTGGTTGGGGCCAATGAGGAGCACTTGGCGTTCTACTACCAGCACCAGCCGGTCATGCAGGCGGTCTTTGTTGATGAAAAGACGCGGGAACTCGCGTCGGTCGGGATCGACCAGGCTCCAGAAATCCGGATAACCGCATCTCTCCGTCGCCCGTTTAAGAAAGGCGCGCGTGAGCCTGGGGGCTCGAGCCGTTCAGACGAGATTCATCTCGGCGGTGTGAACGGCATCGGCGAACTGTTTCTAAAGATGATGCACGAAATCGAAGATTCCATTCTGCACGATGTTCAAACTTCCAGTCAAGGGCTCGTAGAATGGATAGACAAGCCGTCGCTGATCGGCCAGCAGCTTGATCTATTCGATTTCTTTTCGGGAAGCGCTTATGGAATAATCGCCGGCGCGCGCCCGGTCGAACTCGAGGCGACCGGAGACACCCTGGTAGGAAGATGGAGCAGCTCACGTGAGACGACGCTGAAACGGTGGCTCCGCATTGACCCGCTGTGGTGCTATATCGCCGGACTCTACTTAGCCGAGGGGACGACTCCGAAAGAGGCTCTGTTCAGGATGTTCGCTGAAAGCCCCGGTGGGCTAGCGATGGGATTCACTTCCTCGGAAGGCGTGAGCATCGAGCTTATGCTGCGCACCCTCCGCAAGCTATTTCCAGCAAGTGAATGTTTGAATGCCTGGAAGGTAAAGGTCGGATCCCAATACTTCCCGGAGTTGGTTGTCTCTGGCTTGAAACACGGCATGCCGATGCTCCGCGGCGGACGCAGCGGCGATGGTAAGTTGCGAACGATGGAGATCTCACTCGCGATCAAGCAATGGGCGTTGGATGTATCTGATGCCCCATTGAATGGGCGTACGAGCCTCCTCCATGGTGAGTACGCGGACCGCTATTCGCACGTGGAGCCGACGGGTTCTGGCGTGGCCCGAATTGATTTCTGGGCATCGGCCACGCTGTGCCGCTGGTATTTCCCTCTTCTCATGTGGACAGTGTTTTCTGCGATCGTGGCCGACCCAACGCAGGAATTCTACGGATGACCGAGCACCTGTTCGTTCCGGCGGTGCGATTGAAAAAAGGATTCGTCTCTCCGGTCCACGAGCGATACCTGAAGGATTGGCGTGAGAGCGCCTTGCGACAGGCAGATGTGGGGGACACGGCTGCGTCGGTTTGCCACCAGGCAACCATGATAGACTTGGTGCTCGAAGGGAAACCGAGTCGGGCGTGGTCCGAGATTATGGAGGCGCTGCTAACGGACAAGGTGGGAAATCCCCTCGCATACTCGGAGGCCTACGGTCGCCGGCTCTACAAGTTCGACAATCAGTACCTACAGACGACGGTGCATGCCATACACTCGCGCTGGTGGATCGATGGACAAGTGCGCGCGGCCGAGCTTGATCACGAGTTCTTCGCGGGCCTGATCCTCGCAAGAAAGCAATCCGATGGGCTAGTCTACGATTCAACTGTCAGCGAGACCGTCTTGCGTCATCGCATGAAATCGGAACTGACGCTTTCGATGGCTATGTCCGCTGAGATTCTGAAGGCCGCGGGCAAGCTTGCCGGCAACCTGCCACTCGAGCTTGCTACCAACATCACAGATGCGAAGAAGTGTCCTCCATTAGGTTATATGAGTGCGGAATATTTTCGCCTCAGGGCCCTCGAGATCTTAGGGCATGAGAGGCTATTCCCAGTTGGAATCGCCGCACATATCGATTCTTGCGCGGTCGGACTAGACTATGGCTGGTGCGATTTCTCTATTGCGTCAAAGGTTGATGCGTACATGGGAACAAAGAAGCGCACACAGAGGGATAAGCCGATCCATTCTCCCGTGATCGCGTGCCATGTAGCGGCCCTGGCGCGCGTCATTCCTGACGAAGCCTCAAGATTGGCAACGGAAGCCCGTCTTGCCGACTACGCACTGCACTTGAACGATGCTCCGTGGGATATTCCGCCGTTTCAAATGCGCGATATCCCTATACCTTTCGGAGCAGACGTTACTCCCGTCGAAGCCATCTGTGCCTCCCATTTGATTTCGATCTCTAAAGCATCACGATGACATCCTTGCGTCTTCGGGACGAGATTCGGGACAGGTTCTCCGTTGCGTTGCCTCTGTTCGTCACGGCGGACGAGGAGTCGGTAAAACTCGAACTGAAGCCGTATCTTCAGCCGTTCGAGCGAGGCTTGGCGATGCGCGAGTTGTCGGCGATGCTAGACGCCGAAGACGTTGTCATAGAGGAGCACGGGCTCTTCGTCGTAAGAACGAAAAAGTCCGAAGACTTTCTACGTCAGCACTTGACGTTCTGGCAGCGCCTTGGTCGCTCGCACCTATCGCCAACGCAACAGACGTTGCTTGAGTTCACCCAGAATGGAATGGAGCGTGGCTCCGGCAGAGCTTCGCTCCATGGTGCGCGGCGTCTTCGCTACGGTCCCCACGATCTACATGAGTACCGCGGCAAGTTCTTTCCTCAACTGGTTCGTAGCCTCATTAGTGTGTCTGGAGTTCCCGCGGCGGCTCTCGTGCTCGATCCAATGTGCGGGAGTGGAACGACGCCTTGTGAGGCGCTGGCATTGGGGATGCACGCATTAGGAGCGGATCTGAATCCTCTGTCGGTGCTAATAGCGAACGTCAAGGCCTCGCTGGTGCTCGAGCGTCCGAGCGACTTCTTGGAAAAGACCACGCGCTATCTCGAGAAGTTCAACTTCACCCACGTATCGCCGTATAACGTTTGGCAAGAGCACGACCTGCTATATCTGGGAAAATGGTTCGACCCTGAAGCCCTAGCAGACGTCGCCGCGATCGTCGCGGAGATCCGTGGAGTTGATGAGTTGCTATACCGCGATTTCTTCGCGGTTTGCCTGAGCAACATCATTCGCTCAGTCTCGTGGCAGAAAGAGGCTGACCTGCGAGTCCGCAAGGAAGTTGTTCCGTACGCCTCCGGCACTGCGGTCGCTTCTTTCACTGAGATCGTGCGCGAGCAAATAGCGAAAATCCATCCTTATCTGTGCGTCCTGTCGCGCGATGAAACCACCGGGCACCTCGAGATTCGACTCGGAAATGCAGTTTCTATTGCATCGTTGTTTCCCTCGTTAACAGGCAAGGTCGACCTGTTGGTGACTTCTCCGCCCTATGCTACTGCGCTACCGTATCTGGATACGGATCGATTGAGCTTGATTGTTCTTGGACTGCTCTCGCGCGCGCAGCACAAGATGGTGGAATCTGAAATGGTCGGAACACGAGAGGTCAGCGAGAGCGAACGACGCGGCGAGTGGAAGGCGTATCTGGCGCGTCGTCGTGAGCTACCTGGAGCCGTCTCATCCTTGATCGACTTTGTCGCCGGCCATAACCACGGCGACGGAGTCGGGTTTAGGAGGCGCAACCTACCGTCGCTTCTCGGCAAGTACTACCTCGATATGCTAGATGCGATGCGTTCGGCACGTTTGCTAATGGTGCCCGGGGCAAACGGTTTCTACGTCGTTGGCAACAACAGCACGTCAGTGGACGGGGAAAAGGTGGAAATTCCAACAGACAAGTTCTTATTCGAGATCGCAGCTGCTGCCGGCTGGAATTGTCGAGAGTCCATCCCGATGGAACTGCTGCATTCGCGGGACATCTTCAAGGAGAATCGTGGCTCATCGGAGACAATTCTTTGTCTGACGGCCTGATGGTCCGCAAGGCGATCTATACTCGCGAAGACGAGAGCGCGCTAATCCGCGGGGGAGTCGACTGGAACTTCCACGGCGTGAAGACGCAAGAACACCTGCATTCGCTTCATCCCTACCCGGCAAAGTTCATTCCTCAGATCCCCAGGAAGGCCATCGAGACGTGGTCGCGCCGAGGGGAGCTTGTTTACGATCCGTTTGTTGGGTGCGGGACGACGCTCTTGGAGGCGAGTTTGCTCGGGCGACCATCGATTGGAACGGATAACAATGCCATCGCTGTTCTCGTCAGCAAGGCAAAGACAGCGATCTATCGACGTTCAGACTTAGGCCGGCTGCGAAGATTCGCTGCCGAGAGTGTGCTAGGATTATCCGATGCGTGCCGCCGTACAGATCTCATCCCGAAGAACAAGAACTTTCTGTACTGGTTCAGCCCGGGCGTCCTGCATCGACTGGCGGCACTCAAGGGATTGATACTGCAGGAGCCGGAGCCCGCGCGCACGATGCTGTTGGCCGTATTTTCTTCGATCATTGTACGCATGTCATATCAAGACAGTGACACACGTTATGCCAAGACAGATCGTGACGTGAAGCCGTTGGACGTCGATCGAGCGTTCAAGGCGCGGCTTGAAGAAGTGCTCGGTCACGTTCCGGGTCTAATGACGCGCGATCGCGCGAGCGTGTCCGTCCAGCAAGCAGACGCACGCGATGTGCCCTTCATCGAGTCTGGCACAGTCTCACTCATTGTAACGTCTCCGCCATATCTGAACGCCTACGACTACCACAAGTATCACCGGCAACGAATCCATTGGATCGACGGTAGCGTAGAGCTCGCCAGAGACCTAGAAATTGGCAGCCACGACGAGTTCACGAAGCCGAACGCGAAGCCCGATCGATACTTTGTGGATATGAACGAGTGTTTCGCGGAATGGTCACGCGTTCTAGAGAACGGCGGACGGTGCCTGATCGTCATCGGTGATGCAATCGTAACGAGGCGGCCGGTTCACGTAGCAGATCGATTCGTCGACCTTCTTGCGAAGCATGGTTTGCACTCTGAAGAACGCTGGATCAGGGCGCTTCAGTCGACGAAGCGGGCGTTCAACGTCAAGAACAGTCGCATCAGTCATGAACACGTTCTGCTCTTCGTGAAGCGCTGAACACCACGTTTCGTCGCCTTTCGAAGCCACCTACTCCGCCAAGTTGAGCTGCACCGGTGAGGATCAGTTCCAGCCTCTGCGGCGCGACGGCGCCAACGTTATTAGGACGAGTTGCCACTTCGGTACGCTTCAGCATCCTCCGGAGTATCTGTCTTCACATTGGGAGAGTGAGGAACCGTGACCAAGGGAATGCGCGGAGTTGAACGACTGGACGCTGGGTCCGTCGCGTCGGCCGACCGGACCTGGGCTGGCAATGATGAGTCCGCGCGCAATCACAACGGTGTAGTGCGGTTGTCCGAGAGTCCTCTCACGTTGGCCTTGAGCTGGCGCTATGGAAAGGGGAAACCTGCCACCATTGTCGGCTGCTTCCGTCTCGATTTACCGCAGCTGCTCGCGAACGGCCTGGTGCGTGCCGAGCGTCGCGGCGAGGTTCGACTGCGCTTCTTTCACGACCACGATGGCAAGATCTATCTCCAGACGCGGCTCGACGCGCCATGCTTCGTGCTCGGCAAGGTATGAGCGCGATTCCGGGAGCGAACAGAACCTCGAACTGCCTGCGCCATCACTTCGACGAGTGAGCTGCGAACTGGCTGAAAAGCGTCGCGCAAGAGTGCAGAGTGCCGGCATTCGTGCCATTCTATTTCGAGAACTTCGCACAATGGCCCCATCCGCGCGAGAAGATGCCCGCATCAGCCCCGCCGACGAATCTCGACAGAGACTGGAGACTCCGTCTTGCCGCCTTCGCGCGTCTTCGTGCTCTCCGCGACCGACACGATGCTGATATCGCCACCGCGGCCGAGCTCGCCGAGGGCTTCGAGTTTGAGGGCGAGCGCATCCGTCTCTCGCCGCCGCGGCAGGGAATCTGGAAACCGAGACAGGCCGATGCCGCTCTGACCATCGTCACGGCGCCTCCGCGTCTCGGCCGTCCCGCGCCTTACGACGATCACGTGGACGAAGCCGCCGGATTCTACTCCTACCGTTACGAGCGCACCGACCCGCAGCTCACGTCTAACCGCGCTGTGCGCCGCGCGATGCAACTCCATCGCCCGCTCATATACCTGATCGGCCTGGACAAGGGCCTCTACCAGGTTGTCCATCCCGTGTATGTCACCGGCGATTCACCTGACGCACTCACATTCCGAGTCGAGGCCGACGCCGAGTCGTGGGTGTTCGATCCGACCCACGCCGACGTGAACCAGCGCGCTCCGGCGCGCGAATACGCCACCGTCGTTGCCAAGCGTCGACTTCATCAACACCGATTCCGTCAACTTGTCGTTCACGCGTACCGGACGCGCTGCGCCGTCTGCCAACTTCGGCACGAGAATCTCCTCGACGCAGCGCATATTCTCGAGGACCGTCACGAACGTGGATTGCCTGAGGTCCCGAACGGACTTGCTCTCTGTAAGATCCACCATTCGGCTTACGATGTGAACATTCTTGGCGTCAGCCCGGACTACCGCATTCACATTCGGGCCGACGTGCTCCGCGAGCACGACGGGCCGATGCTCCGGTGGGGACTCCAAGAGATGGACGGCCAGATCATCAGCGTTCCGTCAAGCGGAGCGCAGAAGCCAAATCCGGAGTTTCTTGCGGAGCGCTTTGAGCGCTTTATGGCAGCGTAGGACTCGCTGCTGGCGGCCCAGGCGTTAGGGGCGCCGGCGGGTTCTCAGCCCGGAATGTCTCAATGAACTTGTTACGGTCGTTGAGACGAATCACAATCGGATTCTCACAACTCGATGCTCTCCCAAAGAACACCGCCTGTCGCTCTGAAAGCGAGGATAACGCACCCGCGTAGTCGACGCCGATGTAATTCGCTAGAAAGTCCTTTCCAGTGTCATCGAACGTGCGCATTGCGAATACCGTATTGCATTGATTGAGAATCGTCTTGGTAACGTTTGCAGTCCGCTGAGTAATCAAGAGGCAGCCCAGGCCGTACTTGCGGCCTTGCAATATGGCGCGAGCGGTTCCGTTGGACGCCGTCTTGTCTCCTTCAGCAACGGCCGAATTCCATTCCGGAATCAACGAATGAGCTTCCTCATAAACGAGGCAGACTCTGGCCTTGTCCGTCATGCCCAATCCCACCGCGGCAGCGAGTGCCGCCTCCGAAACTATCTGGGTGATGGCTGCCGGACTGAGCGACGCCATGGAAGCGGTCCCTTGGTACGGTTTGCTATCCTGTCGCCAAACCTCGAATTGTGATGGGTTGAAGATCATCAGGCGCCTTGAATTCTCGGCCTTCATGAACTCCCGGACCATGGTACCCACGGCCTCCGCAAACTTCTTACGACTTCCGCCTTCTTCGACATTCTGTTGAGAGTTTGTTTTGCCGGCGGCACCGATGCTCTGAAGTGAGGTCACGCTCGCCAGCTCACTTGTCGCGTCGATGAAGGTTGCGAGTTCGCTAGAATACTGATTCGTGAGGTCTATGCAGATTGCCTTCACTCCCGCTGCCATCATTCGCTCAACCAGTTCAATCGCGAGCATGCTCTTGCCAACGCCAAGAATTCCGAGGATCGCGGTGTTGTGCGTCACAAGATCGTCTATGCTCTTCACGGACGCCGGATAGTCCGTGCCAGGAAAGTGACCAATCGCGCTAGCAATCGGTTGAAATGCCTTCGTGCCCTTGAGGAATACGGGTGCATTCGGTGCGGGAAGCCATTTCACAAACCTGAATCGTTTCGCTTCCGTGTCCCACTCACCAATCTTCTGAGCTTGTGCTCGCGCGAAACCAAACGTGTTCTTCTGTTGAACGACCTCCTCTCGCGTGAGGCCGTTGACCAGCTGATAGGTCACGGATCGTTTTCCGATCGACACCTCCACCAACCGGCCTTCTTCAAGATCTTCATCCCTTACTACTTCGAAGTAGAGCCTATCGATCGAGGTGTCTGGGGCAACGAGCCCCACCATCGTACCTTTCGAGACCACGAGTCGGCATTTTGCGAGATGTTCGTCGGGCACGTCAATGCGAACAACGGCGTTGGAGCGAAGGCCGGCCAGCTGTTCGCGGAGTTGAGCTGACACGATTGCATCGGGAATCTCTATCGCGCGTAGCAGAACGCCTTCGTCGCGACCCACCTGGTCGAGCGCGAGTGCCAGCCTCGTTTTCCCGAGCGGATCGTGCACTGCAACCACGTCGCCGGGTGAGATCTGCCTTGAGCTGGATTGTCTAATAAGGATCAGTCCCGGGGTTTGAAACGCGACAACCTCGCCATCACTGTCGAAGACCGTGCCAGGCTTGAACAGTCGTCGCAATCGCCGTGAGATCTTGAACAATTCTTCGAGTGGCGACAGGACCGCAGTTAATACCCAGGCCGCCAAGATGAGCCCGAACTCCTTTGGGGACGTGGAGTGGAAAGCAAACAATGCAAAGGCGATGACTACCGAGTAGATCGTGCGGGGCGCGCCGAGCACCTCGGCAAGGACACGACCTGCATTCGAGGCCCGTTGCCATTTGGCAGTCTGGCTGTCAACCGTCAGAATTGCGAAAGACCCGAGCAGGGCAGAAAAAATGCAGAACGAGATTGCGAGGACGTACGAGACGCGAATGCCTTCGTCCCACAGTGCCCAAGAGTTGACTAACGCGAGTGCGACGGCAGCAGGCGCGGCATAAAGGACGACGTCCGCCGGCTTAGCGAAGAACGGAGTGTCAAGTCGGCTTCCGAGCAAGAGCCCGAGAAGAGCAGTGTAGAACCAAAACCCTCTGTCGTCAGTTGGCGGAAAGACTGTTCCAAATGCAAGACGGCTCGTCGCGCAGAGAATTGCAACGTCGAGAAGAGCGAAGACGAACCTGTTCTTCTGAGTGAGCGCCGGTTCGCGCATGGGACGTTGAACCTCGATAGCATTGTGACCGCGACCGCCGCGAGGTGGGCCGATCGCGGCGGGCGAGGCGTTGCACCATTTGATATTGATTTCGAAGATAGAGCGTCCGGTTCCATTTTGTCGACGCTCAACACACAATCAAGCCACGAAGCGTTGCGCTCTTGTCGACACCGGGTGGCCGGACGCTGCCGTTGCGCGTGGCAGCGCGCGACTAGAAACGCCGGAAAGGTCCGGCACCGACGGTCCGTTGTGATGCGCTATCCAAGAATGGCTTGGCGGTCGAGCGCAGATGGATGGATCGGGAACGAACAACCGAGTGCTCCGGCAACTGTACGGAGCGCGTCGGCCTGCCAATCGGGAGTGTTAGGCGCGACGAAAACGCTCTTCACCAACACGTTCAGGTCCACAGGAGCGAGAATGCCAGTCGGCATCGAGACAGAGTAGTCTATGACGGACAGGCCGTCGCGTACGGATGCCGGAAGCTAGGAGACAACAATCCGCAACTCCTGCTCGGATTCGTATTCGCGGCGAAGCCTCAGCTCCGATCTCGTAGTTACGTCGTTGACCAATCGGCCCTCCCTCAGGGCTCCGTAGAGGGAGGCAGCTGTCAGCCAGCGCGGAAACGTTCTGCCGACGAGCGACTGAGCCGAATCCAGCGAGTGTCAGACCCCCCTTCTAACTTTCATAACTTAGCGTTTGATGGGCGCCACATCACATCTTTCCAAGAGCACGCATGACCGTTCCTCGTGAAATGCTTGACGAACTCGCTCAGTTTACTCGAGACAAGAACCGAACGGCCGGAATCGATCCCGAGGTAGCCGAGGAAGCAATCCAAAACCTCGAGTGGCTGCTGAACTCTTCTGAGATCGAAAAATATCTGCGATATAATAGAAAGGCAGGCGACGCGAGCACGGGCACGGACGAACAGAAGGGGATCCGAATCTGGCTTTCCACCAGCAAGAACGGGAGGCAAGACTTCTTGGCAATAGGCGAGAAGTCGCGCACTCTGAAGCTTGAGGCACTTAACGATGCCGCAGACACGATTCGAGGACCGGCCAATAGCAATAATCTTAATGACCTGAAGTCCGCTCTCGGTGCGCGTCTGGTCGATGAGGGCACGGTGCGCATCTACTTCTCGCCGGTCTCGGATGCTGCGGACCGTGATGCTCTGCGCGCGGGTCTGCAGCGCTTCATCGAGCTTGCATTGCCTGTTCAGGCGGCAGGCAAGCCGTTGTCCATTCGCCGTCCAAGTGCCACCCTTCTGAGTAGCGTCGCGAGTGTCGCGCCAGTAGCTGGAATCGAGCGCGCGGATTCCGGCAAGCGAATGGCAGACGCAGCGACGAACGATTCACCAGAGATCTCGGAGCTCGACGAGGATATTCTGGCTTGTGCGCCCGAAGGGAGGAAGACGCTGAGGTTTCACCTATCTGGTGAGCGGAGCAGGAGCCTTCGCCAACGAAAGGTGAAGCAGGTGCGTCTCGCAGCCGGTAAGCTCGAATGCGAGGTCTGTTCTTTCGATTTTGAAACTGTTTTCCCAGATATCGGGGAAGGTTTCTGTGAAGTACACCACCTCAGACCCATCGCAACGTTGACCGAAGACAGTCCACCGACAGATCCGGACGAGCTAGCGATCGTCTGTTCAAACTGTCATCGCATGTTGCACAAGCGCGCCCTGCCGTACGGTATCGAAGAGTTGAGGAACCTTCGTGGCGGAGTCTCATCCGCGCGCCGGGTCGTCGACCGGCAATCGCTCAGCTAGACTCACGTGATGCCAAGTCCTCGTCCCATGCAACTGCTGACCGCCCCCTGCCTGACCTATCTCGTCGAGCATCTGGCAGGCTACATGCAGCGCGCTCCACTTCCTCCGCGGGAAATGGAGATCGTCGTCGTGCAGAGTCAGGGCATGCGCCGTTGGCTCACGCTGCAACTGGCGGACGACTTCGGATGCGCGGCCTCGATCAACCTGCCATTCCCCGCGCACTTCGTTCGTGACATCGGCCGGCGCATCGACCCCGCCACCGCTGCCAGCGGTGATACCGACCCGTTCTCACGCGAGGCCCTGGCTTGGCGTCTCGACACGCTCCTGCGTTCGCTGCCTGCTGACGACGCGATCTACGAGCCGCTCCGTCACTACATCGCCGGCACCGACGATCGCGCGCGCTTCGGACTCGCCACTCGCATTGCAGCGCGACTAGATGACTACCAGATGTACCGCGCAGATATGCTGCGCGAATGGGAATCCGGTCGCGATGTACCCGCGACTCCGCACGTCGCCTGGCAGGCCGCGCTCTGGCGCACGCTCTGCGGGAATGCCGCCGGCGGAGCGCCCCACCTCGCCGCGCGATTGCGCCGCACCATCAACGCGCTGAACGCCGAGTCCGTACCTGATCTTCCCTCGCGTGTCACGGTTTTCGGTGTGAGCACCCTCCCGCCGCTCTTCATCGAGTTGCTCGACGCGCTCGCGCGCCATGTTCCCGTCACGGTGTATACCGCCTCGCTCAACCACGCATCGGTGCATCCACTTGCCGCGGCGCTCGGTACGCAGAGCCGCGAGTTCGTCGCCGAACTGATCGGTCGCGGCGCGGAGGTCAGTTCACTGGAAGGTCAGACGACGCGGCGGACGGGACTGCTGGGCTCGCTTCAACGCGAACTTGCTGCCGGCGGTGCCGGCAACTCCCCTGTTCTGCTGGCGGCGGATGATGCCTCGCTCCGCATACACGATGCGCACGGCCGGCAGCGCCAGCTCGAGGTGCTGCGCGATCAACTGTTCGCGGCGCTCACCGAAGATCCCACGCTGCGTCCGCACGATCTATTGCTGCTCGTGCCGGATGCCGCCGAGTGGGCACCACTGGTGGACGCGGTATTCGGCGCTTCCGAGAAGGACTCTGCACAGCTGCCATATCGCATTGCCGACCGGCCGATGCGCCGGGCCCAGCCCGCCGCGGAGGCGCTCTCTCGGCTCCTTGCCCTCGAGGGCGGACGACTCGCACGAAGCGAAGTGTTCGGGCTCTTGGCGCACCCTCTCGTGCGACAGGCCGCGGGGCTCTCAGAGGCCGAGGTGGACGTCCTCGAGGTTCTGACACAGCGCGCAAACGTGCGCTGGGGCTACGACGCCTCATCACGCGCTGCGCTCGGCCTGCCCGGATACGAGGCCGCGAGCTGGCGTGCGGGTCTCGACCGTCTGCTGCTGGGTCTGACCATAGGTCGCAGTGACGACGAAGTACTCGGCTTGCTCGCCGAGTCGGGCGACACAGCCGGTGAACCCGTGATGGTCGCGGCGCTGGCCTCCTGGGTGGACACTCTCGCGGCGACACTCGCCGACTGGCGCACGCCCAGGACGCTCGCCGCCTGGGGCACCACGCTGCTCGGGGTCGCCGATGCCTTCCTGCACGCCGAGGAGCCCGCAGAGCAACAGACGCTGCTCTCGGTCACGAGTGCGATCCGCAGGTTGGGAGAGCTCGGCGAGACGGCCGCGCACTCCGCGGAGGTGACGTTCGGCGTGGTCCGGGACTGGCTCGAGAGTGAATTGGACAACGACAGTTTCGGCGGCGGATTCCTTGCCGGCGGCATGACGGTTGCTGCGCTCAAGCCCATGCGCAGCCTGCCGTTTCGAGTCATAGCCGTGGCGGGACTCGACGATGGCGTCTTTCCCCGGCAGGAGCGCCGCTCTGCGTTCGACCTGCTCGATCTCGAGCGACGAGCGGGAGATCGCAATCTTCGAGACGACGATCGGCAGCTCTTCCTCGATCTGCTGCTCGCCGCGCAGGATCGTTTGATCCTGGCGTACGGCGGCCGGGCGGTGAGCGACAACTCGCCGCGTGCCCCTTCGGTGGTGCTCGACGAGCTTCTCGACCATCTCGATCGCCGCACCGGTGGGGAAGCGCGCCGGCTAGTGGCGGTGCAGCACCCGCTGCAGCCATTTTCGCCGCGCTACTTCATCCCCGGGTGCGATCCGCGGCTCTTCACGTTTTCCAGGGCGCAGGCGAGTGCGGCGCGCGTGAGTGCGCAGCGGGGGGAAGCGGACCGACCATTTGTTATGGCGGCGCACGCGCTGCCGCCGGAGGCCGCCGGAACAACGCTGGAGCTCACGCTCCGCGATCTCACTGATTGCTGGACGAATCCCAGCAAGTTTTTCTGCAAGCACGCACTTCGCCTCACGCTGCGCGAAGACGAACGCGACGTGGACGACGAGGAGATTTTCACGCCGAGCAAGATGGAGCAGGGCGGCATCAAGGCGCGCATGCTCGCCGCGGCAATGAGCGGGGAGCGCGACGAGGGTCGCGAGCGTCGCCGGCTGCTCGCTGATGGCACCCTGCCGCCGGGCGAATTGGGCGTGTCGTGGCATTCAACGCTCTCCGAGCAGGTCGCGAATGTGCTCGCACAACTCGATGGCGATGCTCACCCTGTCACGGTGCCGATCACTTTGGGCGGGAACGGCTGGCGGTTGACGGGACGCATCGATGGCGTGCGCGGTGATCGGAGGATTACCGTGCGCGCGGGAGGCGTGCGACCCGAGCATCGCATCAGGGCGTGGGTGGAACACGTGGCGATGTGCGCGGCACGCGAGGGCGGGACCGCCGGACTTCCCGGTACGACAGTGCTGGTCGGGAAAGATGGACTCGACGAGACGATCGGAACCGTTGCCAACGCAGCCTCGCTACTGAACTCGCTCGTCGGTGTCGTAAGGGAGGCGAAATCGTCTCCGCTCCCGTTCTTCGCGCAGTCAGGCTGGAAGTGGTTCGAGGCCTCGAGGTCCAAACCGAAGAAGAAGAAGGGTAGCGCGAAGGATGACGGAGATGGTTCCGAGCAGGCGGCCAGGCGGAAGCAGGCGGCGACGAGCGAGTTCGAGCGGATGAGCAACGAGTGGAACAAGGTTCCCTGCGATGCGGAAGATGCGCACGTCGCACTCTGCTTCCGCGGCACGAATCCGATGGTGGATCGCTGGGCGGAGTTCGATAGACTCGCCACAATGCTATTCAATGGATGGCTGTCGGCAGGAGCGACCCAATGAGCGCCCCGCGCACTCCGCTGCGAGCGCTCCCCTTCGACGCCCTGAAAGTCCCGCTGGATCCCGGCATCACGCTCGTCGAAGCGAGCGCCGGCACGGGCAAGACATTCGCGATCACCAGGCTCGTCCTGCGGCTGCTGCTCGAACGAAAGGTGGAGAGTCTCTCTCGCATCCTGGTCGTGACGTTCACCGAGAAGGCTACGCAAGAGTTGGTCACCCGCATTCGCAAGACGCTGCGCATCGCGGAGCAGGTCTGGAGTCCGAAGCCACCCGCAAGCGATCCAACCCTGGAGGATTTGTTCGAGTTGAGGGAAACGCACGGCGACGCGGGGCGTGAGATCGTCCTGCGCGCGCTCGGTTCACTCGACGATCTCGCGGTGTCCACCATTCACGGCTTCTGTCACCGCATGCTCGCCGAGAGCGCGCTCGAGAGCGGCATTCCGTTCCGGACGACCTTCGTGGAGGACGACACCGAGGCGTTCGGCCGCGCGGCCAACGACTGGGCGCGGCGGCGGTTGCTCGGGAGTGTGGAGGACGCGAAGCTCGTAGTGGCGTCCGGAGAGTCGATGGAGAGCTGGATCAAGCCGTTGGTGAGGCCCTTTCGCCGGCAGCCGCACACGCGGATCGACTACGAGTCGACTTCGCAGGAGCAGTCCATTCTCAAGGATTTCGTCGAGAGCGTGGACAAGCGATTCGAGGACGAAAAGACGAAGCGTCATCTCTTGGGATTCGACGACCTGTTGCGAAAACTGTCGGACGTCCTCATGGCGGAGGGCGCCCAAGGCCCGCTCGCGAAGCGAATCCGCAGCAGGTTCGGCGCCGCCCTCATCGACGAGTTCCAGGATACGGACCAAACGCAGTTCCCGATCTTCTCGAACGCATTCGAAGGATGTCCGCTCTTCCTGATCGGCGATCCCAAGCAGTCGATCTTTCGCTTTCGCGGCGCCGACATCCACGCGTATCTCCGTGCCGCGAAAGCGGCGACTCGCAAGTACACGCTGCTGGAGAATTACCGAAGTACGCCGGCCTACGTCAAAGCCGTTGATGCGCTCTTCACGCGCGCCAGCGATCCATTCGTCGTCCCGGAGAGCGCAATCGGCTTTCCGAAGGTGAAGGCCGCGCTGAATCCGCAGCCGCCTGGTGGCCTGGCCGCTGACGGTCGCACGGCGATGGAGTGGTGGTGGGTGGACAAGTCGTTGGGAAAGACGCAAAAGCTCGTGGCGAAGGATCTCGCGTTGAAGTTGGTCATCCGCGATATCGCGAACGAGATCGTACGGCTGCGAGGCGAAGGACTTCCGTGCAAGTCGGTGGCGGTGCTGGTGCGGGCCAACAGCGAAGCGCGATCGGTCAAGGCCGCCCTCGATAAGGCGCACATTCCGGCAGTGATCGGCGCTGACGCGGACGTTCTTGGTTCGGAGGAGGCCGATGAACTTGTGCGGCTCGCGGCTGCCATTGCCGCGCCGCACGATGGATGGGCAGTGCGTTCGGCAATGGCCACGCGGCTCTGGGGAAGTGATGCGAGCGAAATCGCGGCGACACTTCGCGCCGACGGGGAAGTGAAGTGGATGGCGATCGCCGACCGATTCGCGTCGGCGCGGGACTTGTGGCGCTGGCGGGGTGTTGCCGCCGCTCTCGGCGAGTTGCTCGCCGAACGTGAATCCGCCGAACGCTTGCTGGCGCTTCCTGACGGAGAGCGCCGCCTCACGAACGTGCGGCACGTGATCGAGTTGCTCCACGAGGCCTGGGTGACCGACGGCATCGCGCCCGAGGGATTCTCGGCATGGTTCGCGGGGGAACGGACCGTGGCGAACACGCCGGAGCGCCGGGAACTGCGTCTCGAGACCGATAGCGAGGCGGTGCAGGTGCTCACCATCCACAAGGCGAAAGGACTGCAGTTCGACGTGGTGTTCTGTCCGTCGCTCTGGCAGGCTTACGGCACGAGAGATGGCCCGCTCGGCGTCACGGCCGTTCTCGCGGACGATGAGGGTGGTGCGGTACTCGATCTAGGAAACGCGCAGAAGCCCGCACGTGCCGAGATTGCGAAGCGGGAAGACGCGGCCGAAAATCTGCGTCTTGCCTACGTCGCGCTGACCCGCGCGGTGCACCGGTGCTATGTGGCTTGGGGCGACATCGGCAGCGCCAAGTCGGCTGCCGCGGACTCTGCGCTCGGATACTTGCTCCGCGAGCCAGGTGATGAAGATAAGCGTGCTGTCCTTGACGCTCTTGTCGCGAGTTCTGGCGGCACGATGCGTGTTCGTGAGCTGAAGGCGGACGAGGTCGCACACATTGCGCCGCCGAGCGGAGCGATCGTCGCGACACCGGAGGCCCTGCCATTGCAGTTGGCCAAAGGCCAGCTCGATACCTGGGCGGTCAATAGCTTCTCGGGGCTCACCTCCGGAACTCACAACGAAGAAAGCAAGGATCTCGTCGACCCGGTGATCGTGCCAGTGGCGCAAGGGCCGCGATCCAAGGCGACTGGTTTCCGCGGTTTTCCTGCCGGGACCCAGGCTGGTACTGCCCTTCACGACATCCTCGAGCGGCTCGACTTCCGAGCGTCAGCGGAGCCCGGCACGCGCGCGATGGTCGAGCGGGCGCTCGCCGTGCACGGATTGTCAGGTAGCGCGGCGATCGCGCCGCAGCGCGTGGACGACGTGGTTCAGATGCTCAGGACGGTGTGCACGTCACCCATACCGGACGCGGGATTCGCACTTGATCGGATTCCGTCGCAAGCGGGCCTGCGTGAGTGGCGATTCGACCTTTCCGTTGCCACGACTTCCACACGCCGCATCGCCGATGCGCTCGCCGCGCACGGTTCGGCGCACGCGCGGAGCTACGCGCCGTTGCTCCGTTCGCTCAAGGACTCCGTGGTCGGCGGCTACCTCGTCGGGTCGGTGGACCTCGCGTTCGAGCACGACAGTCGCTGGTGGCTGGTGGACTGGAAATCGAACCAGCTCGGCGAGACGGACGCCGATTACGCGCCAGACGCCTTGGGCGCCGCCATGATGAACGCGCACTACACGCTTCAGTACCACATCTACCTGTTGGCATTGCACCGGCACCTGAAGGCCCGGCAGAAGGATTACGATCCGGCCAAGCACTGGGGCGGCGTCGCGTACGTATTCCTTCGCGGCGTTACGGGCGCCAGCGACGGAGGCTGGTTTCGGGACGAGCCCACGCCGGCACTGCTCGATGCGTTAGACGCCGCGGTCGGGAGGCGAACGTGAGCACCGCGCCGGAGATGCTGCGGGCCTTGGGCGAGGCAGGGGCCTTCGAACCGCTCGATTTGCAGCTCGCAGCCACGCTCGTTCGACGCAGCGCCGAGTCGGGCGAGGGAGCGTCGGCCGTGGCGCTCGCGATCGCGCTCGCGAGCCGCGCGTATCGGGAAGGGCACAGCGGAATTGCGATCGCCGAGATGGCGCTCCAAGGTGGGCAACTGAAAGCGAGCGACGTCGGCGCGATCCTCGAAGGGCTTTCAGTGACGGACGAGGAGTGGTGGGTCGAGAAACTAGCCGCGTCCTCGCTGGCGAACGACGGCACGAGGTTAACTCCGCTGGTGATGCGGAATGGCCTTCTGCAGTTCTGGCGCTACTTCGATGCCGAGAGATGCATTGCCACGCGAATCCAAGAACTGACGCGCCTGCCGGTTGTCGGAGGCCTTCCCGGTTTCTCGATCATCACCGGCGGGCCGGGGACCGGGAAGACCACCATGGTGGCACGCAAACTCGTCGAGCTCAAAGATTCGGAGCCTGGCCTGCGGATAGCTCTCGCCGCCCCGACCGGCAAGGCGGCAGCACGATTGACCGAATCCATCAGGAAGGAACTCGATAAACTGGAGCAGGGAGAAGGTGCGAGCACGTCGGGACTGATCGAGGCGCGAACGCTCCATAGGCTTCTTGGATATAGTCCTCGCAGCGACACCTTCCGCAGCAATCGGGCCGATCCGCTCGACGACGATCTGGTGATCGTGGACGAGGCGAGCATGGTGGACGTTCTGATGCTCGACGCGCTCTTGCGTGCTCTCAAGCCGGGCGCGCGCGTCGTGCTCGTTGGCGACCACAATCAGTTGGCGAGCGTCGAGGCTGGTGATGTGCTCGGCGAACTTTGCCGCGCCGCCCTGTCGGCGGCTCCCGGGTCACCGCTTCGCAAGAGCATCACTTTGCTCACGACGAGCTGGCGCTTTGCCGAACAGCCCGCGATCGGTACGCTTGCCGCGGCGATTCTCGCCGGCGACGAGGCTGCGGTGTTTCGCGCATGTTCCGATGGCGCCACGCCACAGGTCCGAATAATGCCGCCGGCGGAGAGCACGGATTCACTGCTCGATTCGATCGTCCCGAATCTCGAGCGCTGCCTTTCGGCCGCGTCGCCCGAAGAGTTGTTGGATGCCCTGGATTCGTTCCGGATCCTTGCCCCCGAACGTGAGGGGCGATTGGGAGTGCAGGGGATCAACGACGCGGTTGAACGATGGCTTGCGCGGCGCGGGCATCCCGTGCATGAGCCCTGGTATCACGGGCGGCCGGTGCTCGTGACGGCGAATGACTATGCCACGGGCGTCTTCAACGGCGACCTCGGCGTGGTCTGGCGGACGGCAGGAACTTCACTCGTCCACTTCCGAAGCGGCGCCGACACCACGCGCGCCATTGCGCCGGTGCGGTTGCCCTCGGTTCAGACGGCGTGGGCGATGACCGTGCACAAGGCGCAGGGCTCGGAGTTCGAAGACGTTCTCGTGGTAGTACCGGAACATGAGAGCCGCGTCATGAGCCGTGAGCTTCTATATACCGCCGTGACCAGGGCTCAGCGTGGAGTCACCGTGATCGGAAGTCCCGGAGCGATCAGGGGCGCGATCGGGCGGAGTGCGGGGCGCACGAGCGGGCTGGGGGCGCGAATGGCGGAGCTGTTCACAACGACATAACGCCGTGCATGCGCGCGCCGACCTGCGATGATGACTACGTCGTCGCACCTCCCGGAATCGTCACCTGAATCTGCACCCCCGGAAACGGCGCCAGATTCTCCTTCAGCGGCACATCATCATCCCACCGCGGCGCATACGCGATCCGCGCCGTCCCGCTCCGCACCGACAACTTGCCGTCGTGGCCGTACACGTACCCGCGGAACCCCTTGAGTCGCTGGCCGCGACTCGGATCGCCCAACCGGCTCATGCCGTTCACCACCGCGGTCTCGAGCGCCACGGCGTCCGTCCAGCGGCTGTTCGCGGGCTGCCGCCTGCTGCCCTCGAGCGAGCGGCGCAATCCAACGCCCGAGTCGCACACCGCGATCACCACAACGGACCGCGCAGGCTGCATCCTCTTGTACAGGTATGACTGAACCATCATCCACCCGCTGCACCCCGCATGCTCCACGATGTTCTGGCACGCTGCGGATACCGACGCCGCCAGCCCCGACAATGTGCGCGGCTCGAGATTCAGCCGCTTGGTGAGGATCCGAAGCGTCCGCTCCTCGATGTGCTTCACCACGGTGTGCGCGTTCTCGCCCTGCGGCACCTGCGTCACCTCCAGGAAAAGATCGCTCTCGGCCACCGACGCGATGCGCGGCACCGTACCTGCCACGTCGTACAGTTGCTCGGCGTAACGAAAGAACCCAACGCGCGTCCAGTAGCTCATGTTGTCTAGGTCTTCCGGAGGCAGGAACGCCGGCTTCTCGGTTCGCGTCTGCGCGAGCGCGAGCAGGGCGGTGAGCCCGAAGGGCGTGGCGAAGGTGCAGCGCCTCGCGTCCACCGTCACCTTCTCCTCCGGCGAGTGGAGAGCCAGCTGGTCGAGCACTTGCTCGAACGTCAGGTCGTCAAGCGACCGAGGCACGGTGATCAGGGCGGTCTTGGTAGTCACGGGGAACTCCTCCATCCTCGATTGCGGCACGGATTCAACATGACCGCAACCTGCACCACGCCTCTGACAGTCCGTTTTCGGAGCCCCCGTTCCTGTGGCCGCCACTTCTATATAGAAGGACTGTCAGACCCCCCTCCGTACCTTGGGTGTGCTTCTCCACCTCTTTCTGTGAAAGCGTCCACCCGTCCGGCGTGCTATCGTTGACCTTCATGCCCGCTGACCGCTCCGCCCAGAAACTCCGTCGCTGGATCGACCTGATCGTGGCGCTGTTGCGCCGCTCGGGGCCGGCGTCGTTCAACGACTTCAAGGGCGACGTGCCGTCGTACGCGACATCCGATGCAGCGCCGGAATCAGTCCTCCGCACGTTCGAGCGCGACAAGGACGAGCTGATCAGGTTCGGAATCCCGATCGAGGTCTCGAACGATCTCAAGGGCGTGGGCCTCTATCGCATCAAGCCTGGAAACTTCTATCTCCCGATGCTCCAACTCGGCGAGGCGCTCGGGCTCGAAACGCCGCCGCGTCAGAGGGCGCGCGGTGATCGCGCCATCAGCACGCTCGCGTTCACGCCGGACGAGTTGAGCTTGGTGGTCCGCGCGGGACGCCGCGTGCAGCAGCTCGGTGATCCGTACCTCGCTGCCGAGGCTTCCGGTGCGCTGCGCAAACTCGCCTTCGAGCTCGCGCTTCCCGATGACGATGGCACAGAACACGTCCGCGTCGAGCCGCAGAACGATGATCCGGCCGCGCTGGATCTGCTCGACAATGCGCTGCGTGCGCGCAAGCTCGTACGGTTTGATTACCACTCGATGCTCCGCGATGCCCATGGGCGCAGGGAAGTGGAGCCGTGGGGACTCGTATTCCTCGCGCGGCACTGGTACCTGCTCGGCAAGGACCACATCGCCGGCGCGCTCCGGCGCTTCCGTGTGCGAAGGATCACCAACCTCGAGATCGAGCGAGCGCGTCCGCACACGCCGGATTTCACCGTGCCGGATTCGTTCGACATCACCGCGTACGCGAAGTGGCAGGAAGCCTGGCGGATCGGTGACGGCGACGCCATGCAGGTCACCGTGCATTTCGCCGGATCGACCGGCATCGCGGAGGAATCGGCGCGGCTCGGTGCGCCGGTGGATGGCGAGCCCGATCACCGACGCTTCGAAGTGCGACGTCCCCAGACATTCGCGCGTTGGCTCCTGCGTCTCGCCGGCGATGCGCAACCGGTGGCTCCGCCCGAGTTCGTAGCGAAATGGCGGGAGCTGGCCAAGGCCACGGCAGACATCTACGGAGCGAGTCGCTGATGGCGGCCAACGCTACTGAAGCTGCCGCGCAACTGCGCCGCCTGCTGCTGGCCCTGCCTGCGCTGGAGGGCGGCGAGGCGCATTCCATCGACGACATCGCGAAGAGGGTGGGGGCAAGCGTCGAGACCGTCGCCCGCGACCTCCGCACGCTCGTCACTCGTGAAGGCAATGAGCCCGGCGGATTCATCGAGCGGATCCAGCTCGGCTTCGACGCCGACCGCGTGCAGCTGCAGGCGAACCCGCTCAAGTGGCCGATGGCACTCTCGGCGAGTGAGCTCGGGGCGATCGAACTCGGGCTCGACGTACTCGCCCGCGAAGTCTCGCCCGAGGAAGCGGCGCTCGTGGACCAGGCGCGCGAGCGCGTGCGGCAAGCCGCAGTCGTGATGCCGCAGCGATCGCGCCGCGCAAACGCGGAGGAGCCTGCCGGGAATGGCGGGCCGGCTCGAGTCGCGTCGCTTGAGACGACGACGTCCACTCCACTGCATCTCGCTGCCGTGCGCGGCGCCGCCATGCGGCGTCGCAAGGTGCGCCTTCGGTATCAGGCGGCCGAGGCTGAAGAGCCGTCGGAACGCACCGTGCGCCCGTACGGGCTGGTGTACACGAGCGGCCGGTGGTTCCTCGTGGCGTTTTGCGAAATGCGCGAGGATATCCGAATTTTCCGTGTGGACCGTATTTCGATGGTGGGCGTCCTGGAGGATCAGGAAGCGGTGATCCCGGAAGCATTTTCTCTCGATGGCGTCATGCGACACGGCCGCGCGCTCGTGAATGAGGCGTCGGAGTCGCTGTCCGTTCGGTACGCGCCGCAAATCGCGCGCTGGATCGCGGAGAACGAGACCGGTGAATGGGGCGCGGATGGCTCGTTCGTCGTTGATCACCCGCTGCTCGACGATCGGTGGGCCGTGCGGCACGTGCTCCAGTACGGAGCCGAGGCCGAGGTCGTCTCGCCGGAGCGGATACGGCTGGCGGTGGCCGAGCGGTTGCGCGCGATCATTCAGGCCGAGTAAGCACTGTCAGACCCCGTTGTCATTCTTCTGTACGAGCGATGACGACTCGGACAGGAGAGTGCAATGCGCGGCACGAAGAACAGAGGCAGGGTCACGACATCCAAGCGGAAGATCCGCGTGTCGGTGAAGCAAGCGATGGCGGCAATCGGGTTGCCCTCGCCGGCGCCCGAATTTCCGACCGATGCGCCCGAGTGGAATCGCTTCCCCGGCAGCGGCCCGCTGCAGGCGTGGGCGCGCGAGCTGCGCCAGGCATGCAGCACGACAGACGCCGCCGCCGACTCGTGGGAACTGACCGGCCGCGCCGCCATCGTAGTTGGAAGTGACGCGACCTCGTGTGCGGCCGTGCTGCGCCGCGTGGCCGCGGACGCGGGCATGCGTTTTATCAGCATCGCTGCGGACGACGTCGCCGGTCTGGTGCCGGTGACGGAGTTCAGCGTCGATGCCGAAGACGTGTGCGATCTGGCGCCGCCTGCGGAGTGGCGCCGGTCTTCGCCACTCCTCGTGCACTTGGAGCGCGGACGCTGGATGCTGGCGAAGGGCGAGGACGAAGACGCCGGGGTGGTCGCGTTGATGCTCCGCTTCCAGTCACGTCTTGCCTCGTGGATCCGGGCGTTCGATCGCGAGCATCCCGTGGTCATCGTGACCACGGCGGACGACATCCGAGCCATGGCCGAGATTTTGCGACAGGTCGGCCTCTTCGATCGCTTCCTGAGACTTCCGCCGCCGACGATGGACGCGCGAGGCCAGGATTTCATCGATCGGATCGGACGGGAGCACTGCGCCGAGTCCATCACCCAGTCGCAAGGGAAGGTAGGGAAGCTCGCCAGCACCGAGTACGAGGATGAGCGCCGGCTCGGTCTGGCCGCGCTGCAGTTGCGTCGGCTCGTCGCTCGCGAGAAGCGCCAGATCGAGTTCATCGACCTGGTGAATCTCTCTCAGCATGGGTTCGCGGAAGCGGACGCGCTTCCCATCGATTCGGAGGGCGTCCTCCGGCAGTTCGCCTTTCACGAGGCAGGGCACGCCGTGATGGCCGTCATCGACTCCGCCGGCCACAACGTGCCGGAGTACTCGTCGATCATACCGTCCGCGCACTACAAGGGCGTGGTGGTGCAGTCCTATAGCTACCTTCTGGAAGCTGGAGACCTTCACAGCTATGCGGATCTGCGCCACAAGGTGCGCATCAGCCTGGCTGGGCGCGCAGCGGAAGAGCTCGTGTTCGGGGCGGAACACGTGTGCAGCGGAGCGACGGAGGATCTCACCAGTGCGACCGAGCGCTCGGGCACGGCGTTCGCCTTGTGGGGTTTCGCGCCGTCCATGGAGAGAGAGGGGCAGGCCGGTTCCAACCTGGCGGTCGTCCCAGGCGATGGCGAGACGATCACCCCGACGGAACATGCGCGCGTCGAGGGGCTCGTGCGGGAGTTCCTAGCGGTCGAGTATCGGATGGTGAAGGAGACGCTCTCGGCGCAACGGCCGCTGCTGGACGCGGTCGCTGATCGATTGATGAAGGATGCGATCGTGGATCAGGATGCGCTGGCGGAACTGGTGCGGGCGCATGTGCCGGCGCTGGAGGGGAGGTGCGCGGCGGCGGGTGTGAATGGTGCCGGGCGGCGATCAAGACGTCCCGCCGGTGCTCGGGCGCTGCCGTCCACTCGCGGACAACATCGAGAGAGTGTGATGCGATGAAGAGCAAGCCGAAAGAGGACATCAGCGAGCTGTATCGGCTTGTGAATAGCGAACCGGAGGCTGTCGTCGCAAATCCGATCTGGCGGCGCCTGCGGAGTCGAGACCCGGCTTTTCTTGCCAAGACGCCACCGGCGTTCCGACTGGGCCTTCTGCGCCATTACTACCGGAAACACAAGAAGAATCCGTGGAGGCTCCTCGCTCACGCGGGTGAGGAGGAGCCCGCATGGCCCATGTGGAAGGGCCCCATTTGGGAGTACGAATCGCATCGAGAACCCAATCCAGACGATTCACGTTGCTTTCGCAAGCTGCCGCTTGCCCGTGGATGGGCGTTCGAGTTCTACGGCGTTTCTTCAGATATTTGTCTTAGGGATGACAACGAAGGTGAGATTTCCGGTGAGCGTTATCGTCTGGACCGAGTCCTCTCGTTGCTCTTCACGAATCCAAAGGCCAACCCACGAGAGGAGCTTAGCGAATACGAGGGAGCGTTGTGGATTAAGACCGGCACTGACCTCAACTTCGGCGGAGTGTGGCTCTATCTGCCCGATGAAGACGCATCGCGGCCTCTGCGTCGGCCGTCGGAGCGAGACAGGCTGGAATTGACATTTGAGACATCCGACGAGAAGCTCATCGCAAGACTCTCTCTCAAGAAGAATGGCATGTACGTGCGGAGGGCTGCCAAGACGGAGATACCCCGGCCGTTGTTCGCTACTGCAGTGATAGATGAAACGAGGGCGGGTGAAGGATGCCTCACGTGCACTTGGGAAACCGACTACTACGTCCCGGTGGACGCACGGCTTGGGGAGGCACGATCGTGGACCTACGAAAAGCACTCGCTAGCGGCTGTTGACACGATGAAAGAAACCGGCATTGGAGAGCTGGTCGATACGGCATGGACGTATCGGACCATCGGCGACCTCGAGGGCGCGATCGCACGGGCGATTGCCACACAGCGTGCCCATCGACTCTTCCTCCCGATCTACGAGGCGGTGCTGTTCGGCAGCTCACAGTGATTCCGGTGATCAGCCCGTCTGGATGTCGAGGATCGAGCCATCCTCTTCATCGAGAGCGCGGGCTTTGCCGACGCACGACTGGAAAGCGAGGGCGCGCTGAAGCGCGTTCTGGATGTTGGGCCAGGAGGCGGTGACGGTGGTGAAGTACCGCCACGCGCCGAACTGGTTCTGGTATTCGATGCGGGCTTTCTGTGCCATGTGGATGCTCCAAGCCGACGCCATTGCCGCTAGCGCGACCGCGACGCCATCATCGACAACGCTGTAGCCGCCACATCCTGCGCCGAGTCGGTGCGCAGCTTCTTCACCCACTTGAGCGGCGTCCCCGAGTTCCAGGCGAGCGCGCGGCGGACGGTCGGGTCCGGATGCCGCACGAGCGCCTCGCAAATCGTGTTCACGTCCGCATTCTCGAACTGCTCGACGTTGTTCGCGATCGCCTCGGCCACCTGAGGGTCCGAGTCGATGAGCTTCAGAACCGTCTCCTCGGCGGCGAACCTCCCGAAGACGCGGTTTCGAACGACCTGGGTGCGCACGTTCGCGCACGGATCGTGGGCCAACGCGAGAGCGGCGTCCCCCGGGAGCTGATCCCGTCCGGCCACGGTCATCCGCACGCAGTTTGCGGGATGCTGCGCCGCAGCCGAGAATAGACCGGCGAACTCGGCGGTGTCGTCGGCGCTCGAAACGACCGAATCGATCTGCTGCGTTCCGAGCACGAACTCCTGCGACTCGCCCGCCACTGTGACCGTGAGCGTGAAGACGATCTCTGCCGACATGCGTATCCTCCCTTCGTAATGAGTTATGAAGGGAATGAAGCCGGGCCCTCTGACAGTCGATGATTCAATGCTCGATGCCTATTACACTCGGCGCGGCCCCTCGCGCCGCCGACTGTCAGACCGACCGGTTCAATTTCGAGACAGGGGAATGACGAACCGGGATCGCCGCCGAGCGACCGAACGGCGGAAGGAGCGGACCGTGGCTTTGCGTGATGACGTGCGGAGGGTGCTGAACGCGATCTGCGAGGGGAAGGGAGTCGTTGAAGATCCCGACGGCGACTTCTGCGTGGAGCTCGGCGAGTTGCCGCGCTGGGTGCGGATAGTGGAGAAGCCGGACGCGGTCTGCGTGTTCGGCTTCCTGGCCTTCGAGGTTCCGCGATCAACGGAGGTGGAGCAGTTCCTCCACGACACGAACAGGTCGTGCGTCATGTTCAGGACGTTCTGGGAGGACGATGGCATCCTGCTACGCGTGGACCTGATGGCGAGCCCGCTCGTGCCGAGCCAGTTGCAGGCGGCCCTCGAAGATTTCGAGAAGGTCGCAGCCTCCATCGGCCCAAAGGCGCAGGAGTGGTCGGTCTCATGACGCCGAGCTACAAGACGTTCAGCGTGAAGTTCAAGCACACCGTGGGCGGTTCGGGCACGCCGAAGGTGAACCGGGCGGTGGTCACCGTCTACGGCGAGTTGGAGTTCGAGATCAACAGGGAGCTCGAGCGTCAGTATCCGGAGTATGGCGATGTTGTAATACTCGAGGTCGAGGAGCGCTGACATGAAGTTCGGGATCCGGATCCCCTCGCTGACAAAACGCATTGCCGCACGAACGTCTCTCAAGCGCATCGTGCGGCATCGCCTCGGGCTGAAGGCGCCCCGCGGGTGGGGTTGGCTCACGAACCCGCGGAAGGCCGCGTACAACCGCGTGTACAACCGGACGACTACCGGCTGCGCCGTGCTCCTGCTCGTCGCACCGGTCGTCGCGCTCGCGGCTGCCATATGGATGTGAGGTCTATGCGATCCGCACTCCGTCCATCGTGAAGTACGCCCCTCCCCCTATCGGTTCATCAGTCCCGCGCGATGGCTTCGGCAACTCCTTCACGCCGAGCTTCCTCAAGACCATCACCAACGATCGCGGGATTCCCCGGAATCCCCACCGCCAGTTCACGAACCTGAACTCGTACGGCGTTCCTTCCACGCTTTCCCGCGCACCGCGGGCCGCCGCAACGAAGCCGCCGATCGGCCGGCACACGACGAGCGCACACTTCGTGCACACGCCACCCACAGAACCGACGTTCAGCAGTCCGCCGAACGAGATGCCCAGCGCGCGCGCTCCACATTCGGGACAATCCCCCTGCACGTAATTCCACCGCTCCCACGCCAGGATCAGTGCGGCCACCGGAGTGGAGACTCTCGGATGATCGCTCGGCAGCTTCACCAACGGATGGAACTTCAGAATCTCGTCGCGGTGCTCGTGGACGCCGCGGATGAGAAGACCGAGACCGAGATTGTAACCGCTCGGTGCTCGCTCCCACTTCGCCGGCAACGTCGATGCTTGGCGCGTCATGAGAGATTCTCCGTGTCGCCGCATTCGAGGACGCCGCGCGCGAACGGATAGGGCTCGAATCCACGCTCATCATCGGTGTCGGTGGTCGGCTCCGGCAGCTTCTTGATGCCGAGTTCCTTGAGCATCGTCACGAGCGTCGCCGGGATCCCCGGGATGTGCCACCGCCAGCCGACGAACGCGAAGCGGTACGGCGTCCCTTTCACGCTGAGCTCGGCGCCACCCAGGGCGGCACCGAAGCCATTGATGGGCCGGCTCACGATGCGACCGCACTGTATGCACACGCCGTCCACCGAGCCGAGCACCATCAGTCCGCCGAACATCACACCGAGCGAAGGGCCGCGGCAGTCGGGGCACTGACCGCGCATGAAGCTCCACCGCTCCCACGCGAGGATCAACGCCGCGACCGGCGTGGACGCTTTCGGGTCGTCGCTCGGGATCGGCACCCGAGGGTAGGATTCGAGGATCTTCGCGCGATTCTCGTAGATGCAACGTACGAGACGGCTGAGGTCACGATTGAAGCCTTTGGTCGCCCGCTCCCAGCCGGGGGGCACCTGCGTCGCAAAACTCGTCATGATGATCACCTTTCGATGAGAGGTCACGCCTCATTCGCGCATGGTTCCCACTCCCAGAACTCCTGAAGGGAGGGGCCGGCTGGGCCACCGTCAGGGGACGGTTGGCGTGCGGGTCGCGGAGCCGGAGCTCTCGCCGCACTCTTCATGCTGGCCACCGAGGCGTAGATGGCCGGGTGTTTCAGTTGTCTTGCAAACAGAAAAGCCCACGACTCGTGAGTCGCGGGCCGTGAGGCAGCGACTTAGGCGGATGTTACCGGAGTCCGGTCGCGCGGCCCGCCAAGTCGGGAAATCGCCGCGCTGAACAAAATGTACTCGATTGACGTGCTCTTGGTAACTGGCTCAGCGAGACAACGTTGTTAATCTCCACCCACGCGTGTGCAATGACCTGCCCCGCATTGGGACCGTCGAGCGGCACAGCGGTGCCGTGCACGATGCGACCAGAGGGTTCGAACGCCGGCATTGCCATCGCGAGTTCCACTGTCTGACGATAGCAGTCGCCAAGTGCAGTTGATGGGTTCTTTGGCATCGTTATACCGTGAACGATGTGAAAGTCAGACGCGACGTGCGCAGGCAAGTTCCGAGACGCAATGCCAGAGGGAATGTTGCAAACGCTTTCACGAGAACAACGAGCCTCGCGCGCTGGACGATTGACTCATAGATCGACTACCACCGGCGCATTGACGGGTGCGTACAGATAGTCGCAAATCGACGCATTGACGAAGCGGCGCCCGCCCTCGCTAAACGTTCCGTAAGCCTCGTGGATGTGACCGAACGTGTGTAGCCGAAGCGCCGGCAGCGAGACAATCCGCTCGCGCAATGCCTCACAGCCCTGGTGCTTCCCCCGAGGACTCACGACTTCGTCGAGGATGCCATGCGGTGGTCCGTGCGTGATGAGTACTTGGACATCGTCGGGAATGAGCGCCCACTTACTCGCGATCTCGGCGCCCCTCTGGAGGTTAAACGCCCAGTCGTAGAACCACGGTTGCCATGGTGAGCCCCAGAACTTGATTCCACGAATCGACACGCCGGCGTCGCGGAGGTATGTGATTTCGGCTGGTACCATCCCTTCGGCCAACGTTGGCTGTCGCTCGAACATCCAATCGTGATTCCCGGCGACCAGCAACTTGTTCTGGTGGGGGAGCGCCGCGAACCAGCCGAGGAACTCCTCGAGATCCTCCAGTGTGCCGCGCGCCGTCATATCGCCGGCGTGAATGAGGATATCGCCGTCGGGCACGGCATCGATGAAGCCATGAAGGCCATGGGTGTCGCTGAGGATGACGAGACGCATTCCAGACTTCAGGTCACCGTCTTTCACTCACCGGTCCCGGTGACGGCGAACTCGCGCACTTTTCTTGGCTCGCTCATCACGGCGAGCATGGCGTCGGTGTCCGCCTGCTGATAACAAGTGAGAAGCGTTGCCACGTCCTTCCATCCGCCTGCTGCTGCCACGTCAACGAGGGCGTGATGCTTGCGCTCGGTTGCCCATTTTCGGCGATATGGATGCCAGAGACCTCCTTTGAGTTTCGGGAGCCCGGCTCGCTTTTCCGCTACGAGCAGCCACTTGTCAAAAAGGTGGCGATCCATTGGTTGCTCGGGAATTCGTTCTCCGGCAAAAATCCACGCAGATCGGGTGCCGATCTGAGTGCGAAAGCACTTCAACTCGTCCGCGAGTTCTGTCGGTGTAGGCACAACCCACTCCTTGCCTTTCTTGTCGGCAGCAGCGCTCCAGTGAATGCTGTTGTGCACAAAATCTACGTCCGACCACCGGAGCTGGCGCACCGCGCCGAGCCTACGCCCTGTCGAATCCGCGAGCACTAGAGCGAGTTCCATCTTCGTCCATCGTGACTCCTCGAGCTTCGCGGTGACTGACTCCGGATGCGCTTCACGATTGGAGGTTGCCTCTCGCCGGAGTTCCCGCATTGCGAGCCGTGTGCGCTGAAACCGCTCCAGCGAGGCAATCGGACGCAGCGGGTTCTTCTCTTTCTCGCGGCGAACGCCCGCGAGCGGATTTGCGTCCAGCAGCCGTGACCCGGCGGCGCCCCGCACCGTGGTGGCCCAGGTCAACATTGAGTGGAGCAGCACCAGGTCCATCCACACGCTGCATGCCCGCACGGGACCGGTCGCCTGGAAATCCGAAAGCTTAATGCCACCTGCCAGTCGACGTGCGCTGTAGGCGACCTGGTCTCGGGCGGTGAGCGTTCGAACGTCGAGGTCCTCGCCGAACGCGGCAAGCAAGACCTTGACGCGGCCGGCCGCCCCACGGCGAGTGCACGGCTTGTTGTCGATGAATGTGCCGCACTCGGCCTGATATCGGCGCCAGAGCTCGCCGAGCGTGAGGCAGCTCGGCGGCATCGGCCGGTCGCTTCGACGCAATTCTGCCAATAGGGCTCGACCGAGACGCTCGGCTTCGTCGCGATCACGTGTACCGAGTGACGCTTGGCTCTTGCCCCGACCGGGAATCCAGACGGAGCGATAGAAGACGCCGTTCGTCTCTCTTTGAGACAGCCGGACGCGCGTGCCGCGGTCGCCAAGCGAGCGAGTCCATCCACTCTGCGTCCGGTGCCAAGCGTTTCTATTGTTGCCCATCGCGGGCGCCTGGTCGCTGGCGAATGCGGAGTAAGTAGGCGTCCGCGACCGGATCGTACTTCGTCTGGTCGCTCACGCCTGGTGAAGTCCAACGGCGCGCGCGTTGCGGCAAGTCACCCAAGCGGACCCTCGGTGCATGCCGGCGACCGTAGTTTGTGAGTTGGCCGGTCCGAACAAGCCTGCCTAGATGGTCGGCGCTGTAGCCGCAGGAGACTGCGGCCTGCGTGAGCGTCAGTAAGGTGGCGCTCTGGTCCATGCTGACGGTCTGGAGTTCGGCCAGCAGTTGCTCGATGAGCGTCGCCGCGTCGATTTGTGCGCGGAGATTCGCGTACTCGTCGCGTCGCTTCTCCCAGCGCGACCTCAGCTCGTCCAGCGTCATGTGGTCGACAGTGAGATCGGGAAGCTGCGACTGAACGATGGAGTAATCGGGTTTGGTCTCATGAACCGGGCATCCCAATTCAGTTTCGCCTCGCGATATCTGCGTGCGGATTCGGCGAGTACGCCATCATCACGTATTCGGCAACACCTCGGATCGCTACGACGATGCTGGTGATCTTGCCACCGCCCGGCATTCTATCTGCGGAATTCAGGGGCAGATCCGTTGCCGCATTGAACTCGAAGGGGAATCCGACTCTCGGGGGAAACAACTCCGGCGGCTCGATTCGGTACCATCGGCCTGCAACCGACCCGCTCCGTGGGTTCGGGACGTTGACGCCAATCGCCCACCAAGTCGTCACCCGCGAGGCCAGGACGTATACCGAGCCGGTGAGCGTTATGAAAACGCATAGTCGGTCTGGCGGCAGGCCGCGTGGCGGCTGCTCGAGAGGGTGATTGTACCCTTCGTCCTTGCTAGTCACCGGACCCCTGCCCATTCGGCGCGCGAATCGCTGGGAGGCGAGGGTACATCGTCGTGATCATCTCATTCAGCTGCGCACTCTCCGACTCTGCCCACTGCACAGTGATATACGTTGTAGCAGCCAGCGCTATACGCGCGGCTTCCAGGATGTCGAGATGCATGCGGCAAACGTCATCCAGAGGGCGTCTCGGATCCGTGACGTAGAGTTTGAGCACGGCCGGCCACTCGCCATCATCGATAGCGGGGCCGAACGCTCTGGCCTCGTTTACACCGCATGCTCGAAGGGCCTCCCAGAGAGCCTGCGCGTGCCGCGAAACGTGTGTTTCCGGCTCGAGCAATCCGAGCTCAGGCGTCGCAGGAAACTGCATCAGCTTTGGAGCGACGTATCTCAACTCGAGCGCCTGCTGACGAAGAATCGACGCCGTTACCGCAGCATAGTGGTAATAGGCGTCCATGATCCGGTTGTTGATGTCGGCATCGCGAGGCGTGTTGCCCCACATTCGTGGCATGGGCGATGCGAGGATCCACAATGCCGCGAGTAAATCATTGCCGAACGAATAAGAGATCCCATCCGCTAGCGCTCTCACCGCATCGATCGAATCTCCGTCCCGGATGAGCAGACCCACCAGCGGCTTGTCGGGGTGCGACCGCGTGGCACGCTCGATTTCGGGGATCAGTCGCTCGAGGCGCTCGCTAAGCTGATTCGAGCTCGGTGTATCCGGAAGGGAGGGGAATTGAGGCGGCGCTGTAGAAGACATTGAGTCACAACTCTTCGATGAGGCGATCGGTGCCCGTGAGTCTACGGGACATGGTCGTTGTAGCAAGGTAGCTATAACGGCAGGTGCTGTAAAGACTGTCTCTTTAAGAGCGGTTGCCATATAGTCTGTAGCCCTATCGGCGGATGTCCTGCAGAGTATAGGCATGGACTTACGCGCGCGACTAGGTACCTCAATCAGAACTCTCCGGCTCGAACGCAATCTCAGCCAAGAGGCGTTTGCAGACCTCGCCCGAATCCACCGCACTTATGTCTCAAAAGTCGAGCGTGGAGACGTGAACATTTCGGTGGATCTAATCGAGAAGATCGCGAAGACGCTCGAGGTGCCTGTGAGCAAGCTCTTCAAGGACGCGGAGCGCCTAGGATGAGTCAGGAGACCGACTTCAGTCGCTGAGTGTGCGGACGGGCACGGCAGCCAAAGAAAGGCCGGAGTCTCGGGAGTGACGCGTGAGGTGCTTGCGGTAGAATCCCAGCCCTTTTCGGACCATCAGACAGATCGATGATTCCACTCGCTCCGGGCCAATGTCCACTATCGATTCGCGAGGGGCTCGTTACCGCCGCAAACGCGTGGCGCGATGATCCCGTCAGACCGCGTGTTGATCCGACCGTCGCGCTGCACTGGGAATCGTTACTCGACGAATGGATGCAGACAGTCGATCTGCCTCTGTTCATCAGAAAGGCGAGAGACAACCGGGGCCATGTTCTGCGTCATGAGTCCGGTCGAGCACTTGTGCCGACCGACAACGGGCCCGCGCATTGGTCACTGACGCTCGCATTGGCCGGTGTCATGCCGACTCTGACTGATGTACGAGGCATCATCGACCGCGATGAGATTCCGGTCGCAATGGCGTTCAAGCGAGTCGAGAAGGACAGGGCGAAATTTCGGTGTGTTCGGGCGATGATCGAGGGCCCTAACGCCATGGGCTGGAAAGTGGCCCACGTGGAGGACGTCGGTCTCGGCTATTCGGGTCCCCTTGAACTCTTGTCGCTTGAAGAGCTAGGCGCTCACTTCAAACGATTCCTGTCGCCTGCGAACATGTTCCTCGTGCCTAAGGAGTATGCCGGGGTGGCGGAGACGCCCGAGTTCGTCGAAGTCTTCCGAGCACGCCGAGAGCTATGAACGTCTTGAGGTAAGACTATACGGGTGGTTTGATCTCAAAGCTCACACAGCAACCGACACCTCGTTTTCTTGTCTCTAGTCAGGCAACTGGAGGAGGTCCGTCCCGCCGATCGGGGTTCGGCGAGCTGGTGTCAGTCAGTTCGCCCTCTGCTTCAGCCTCAAGATTCTCGACGAGGAGAGTAAACTGAGGGTGCGAGAGCAGCGATCCTGCCGTCGCCTTCTTCAGCTCGTCAACGCCTTCTAACAGCAAACCGCGAGCGTCGAACAGCGTTTCCACGGTACCCGGCTTCCATTCCTTCTTGATGAACCAGTGCTCGTGATTCCAGAAGTAGTTGTAGTGCAGTAGCTCACCCAAGCGCCCGTGAATCGCTGCGAGTCGCGGCGTCACTGGGGTGTATTGCATTGCCGTCCTCGACTCTTCTCCTTCGACACCAATGACTAGCGTCACGGGGCGATGCGAGTCCGGGTTTAGGAGCGCAAGACGCCCCATCAGTCGCGAGGCGGTGAATTCTTTGATGGCGGCATCCTGTGGCTTCACGCTTCCCAACGATGCATTAATGTATTCGCAGAGACGTGCCTCGATGCCGAAGCGTAGTTGGAGCGCGGCGATGAAGAATTCACCTGCGTCTGCGGTGGCGTCGAAGCGCGCCAGCGCCTCAATCGCTCGCGAGAGAAAGCTGCGCGAATCGATGCGATACGTGAGAAACGGACTCTGGCTAGCGGCCACCGTTCTTACACGAACTGAAAATTACCAACCAAAGCCCGCGTGACACGGGTCTCCAATTCGATGATTGCAGTCACGTCGTCCGCGTTGGTCGGTGCGTAGTCTTGGTACGTCTGAATAGCGAGGCGATTGATCAGTTTGTCGTCTTGAAGCAGGCAATACATTCCGTCACCTGAGTAGTCAAAGGCGTCCGATCGTGGGATCTCGGATGCCACGGCTGGAACGCGGAGGGCATCGAGCAGGGTCTTGATGCGATTGTCGATATCACCACCATTATGAACTACGCCGCCGATCTTGTGTGGGACCAGCAAAGTGATCCGCAGGTCGACAACGGTGGCTAGGTATTCGGAAATCAGAAATCGGTATCGCTTCGTTCCATGGTCGACAAAAAGCGGTTTGCCGCGCTCCTCGCGCACATCGCGCTCATTCGCTTCGAAGGTCGGCGCGAGAGCTTCAGATGAACAGAGCGCTTTCACCTGAGCGTGAAGCTCCGAACGAATGGCGTGCTTCCCAGCCGCGTTGTCGTTGCTCCTCAGTCTACCAGTGTAGCGAAGGCAGAATTGCATCTAATGAATCTCCCTGTGGCTGTACTCAAGCTGACAGCAGCGCCTCGGGCGCACTAGAGGTCGTCGGCGAGCGGAGCGATGCAATCTGGACCCTCCGCTCCTCGACCGTTAAGGTATGTTGTCACCGCATACTGACGCAGGCGCGGTTCATTAGAATCAACAAGTACTGCGCGCCAATCCGGGTTCGTCTCGTCGAGCCATGCGCCGTAGTGTTTTTCCGGTAGAATCACTGGCTCCCGCGTGTGAAGCGTCCGCATGAACTCACCAGCAGCGCGAGTCAACACGGTACAGCTCACGATCTCGAACACACCGTCCTTCGAACTCCACCGATCCCACAATCCCGCTAGAGCGAACGGTTCACGGCTCGGCACAAAGATGTAGTGCGGCGTCTTCTTGCCCTTCACTCCAGTCCACTCGTAGAAACCGTAGATCAAGACAAGGCAGCGTTGACGCGCAAGCGTGTGACGAAACGAAGCCTTTTGCTCTAGCTCCTCACTCCGCGCGTTAAACGTCGGAAACCTCGGCGCTCTGGGCTCGGCCTTCGCGAAGAAGGGAATCAGGCCCCAACGCACGTACCGATGGTCGACCGTGCCGTCGACGTGGCACGCGATTCGGATGTCCTGCGTGGGGGCGATGTTGTACCCGGGTCGCCACGTAAGCCGGATGTGCGACCACTCGTAGGGACCGCTTCCAGTTGGGTCTATTGTATCGCTCGCTCTACCGCGCACGGTCGTCAGCTCGCCACGTCGCGCAGCTGCCAGCGTGCGCTCTCGGCTGGCTCCTTCGACTCGTCCTGTTGCGCTCCCATCGGGGGAGGGCAACAGGACCAACTGGTTGATGATGCAGGAGGTCCGCATGGAGTTCGCGAACTTCGCCGTTGACGAATAGATGGAGCCTCCGTGCGCCGCTCGCGTTGAAAAGTAGGCGCTATAGTTCATGGGCGACCGGTGGGAGGAGTGCTTGCCCGTCTCCGTTTCGCGCGCGCACCTGATCGTAGACGTTCCAAACTTCTCTGGTGAAGGCGTGGTACCGGATTCGCTTGGGGGAGTCGGGGAGTTCGAGGCGTCCGATCATGAGAGGTCCACGGGTGAAGACGCATGCCACTGCGGTTGATGATCTTGTCCTACGTGGATCCTCGAAACGCCATTGCTTCAAGTCGTCGGCGAAGCCTCGACAACGTTAATGCCGCGATGCTATTCTCCGAGTCGTGCTAGAGCCCATTGCGCTGCGCGACCCAGGTAGCTGATGGACGTCAAGGCAACCGGAAACAACCCTGCGCCAATAAGCAGGAGAATGCCACGCCCGAGCCAGTACCGGCCGGGAAGACGAGCCGTCGTGCTGGATTCCCTTGCGGCGGTATCCTCACCGCTCGAAATCTCACGGAGCGACCTGCCGTTTAGAAACGGCGTCCAGCGGCGGCGAACCACCCCGTCGAAGTTGCCTTCCGTGAAGTAGTCTGAATGCGAGAATGACGGCGACAGCAAGTCATGCACGTCCTGCTCATCCGCGAATCCCTCTACACCGCTAGGCGAGCAATTCGGAAAGATCCATGGAGCGAGCCGTACCCACAGATCATGACCCGCACGGTGGTTGAGCACCGCCTCGACGCGTCCGTCGCGCACATAGTCCGACCACGGCGTATCGCGAGGCGCGATTGATCCGCATAGGATGATGCGGCCGAATTCCAACGCCTTGAACTCGTCGTCCTTGAGCAGTCGTGCGAGCATAAGGGTGCCAAAGCTGTGCGCTACAACATCGCATCGATTGTTGCGCCCTGCACGCGACAAGTCCCCCCTCGCCTTCTCCAGTGCTTCTGCGAGCTGGTGGGTGCGCGTGCCTTGCGACCATCGAGTCAGCGGGGAGAACCGGTCTCGCCCGAACTTGAATACGAAGACAGGCAATGGATACCCATACAGCAGTTGAGTCTTCCACGCGAGCGACTGCTGCCAATCGCCGAATGTGTTCATCCCGTGAATGAGGAATAGTGCTGCCGGATCGCGCGAAACTTCCCTTGGCGGACGAAGAAACGAGCGCACCACGGGAGTAGTCGCGTCTCTCGGATGCCCCCAGGCGCGACACGAGTCCACGTTGAGAGCCTCTCGCGTGTCGCACACTTGGCAGTGCCAGGACGTCTCAGCACGAACCAAACCCATCGCCGTGAGTTCCTCTAGAGCTGCGAGAACCTCTGACGTCGTCACGCTCAATCGCATTGCGAAGAACGGTGCGTCGACTTCTCCGTCGCCTTCCGAAAGCAAGCCCGCGGCCAGGAGACGCTCCGCGGAGACTGATAGTTCTGTCGCATGTCCCGACATCAGGGTCAACTCAGCATGATGAGTTGATCCACAAGACTGAGCACTTCGTTTTCGTTCATGCGAGAGAACAGAAAGATTCGACTTTCGAGCGCGTGCAGGGAGACGACCATGTCATGCGTCTCCTGATGGTTGCCCTCAAATGTCAATCGAAACTTGCCGTCCTCCCCGGCGAATTTGGCGATTTCCATTGCCTTCCGGACGTGACGCAGGGGATCCGACGCCGTGTATCCAGTCGCCTCTCTCGTGCTCTTGAAGCGAACCTGCCCGCCGTCGGTCCGAAAAGTCGACTGAGTTGGCTGGACACCAAGCTGCACATTCCGCTTCTGCTTCGGGCCATAGGCGGAGACGGCGCCTTGGTCAAGTGAGCTGACGATAGGGGACAGCGGTAGGGGATCGAGCGAAAGCGGCGCAACAACCGCCGTAATCACCTTTCCCATCTCGGTGCGTAGGCTGTCGTGGTCTTCGCCCAGCGGCATATCAATAAGCACGAGGGCGACGCCGTCGATCTTCCTCAGGATGAACCGAGAGGCGGAGCGGCGAGGCATCCGTCGGTGAGCATGGAACTCGTACTCTCCATCTTCAAGTTCCCGCGTCTCGTCCAGTTCCTTCTTTCGCTCGAGCGCAACCGCGTGCGAACGCCACACTATGCTCGCCATTTCGTCGTCGACCAAGACCTGCGAGAGAACATGCGACGAAGCCGGCTCGTGGTTGCCGTCCTCCTCATTCAAGAATCCCTTCTTTCGTAGGAATCCGCTCAAACTCTTGGCGCTCAGCAGATGCGCGTGGCTCAGGGAACGCTTTTTGATTGTCGAGATGTAGACGTGTTGCTTGCCCCAGCCCTCCACTCTATCACGCCATTCTTCGACCTCGGCCCGGCCAATCCGTTTTGCGAGCAGAGCGTCTTTGAGATTCGCGCGAACCTCGGCGCGGGTCTCGCCAATTCGGATTTGCTTTGACCGCTGGCGGTGTTCTCGAAGGAACGCCCGCACAAACGGCAGGGGCGTCGACGCGAGGATTGCGTCCACAAGCGCATCGAAGTGGTCATTCTCTGATGTGTCGGACACGTCTCTCCTTCGCTCGCTGACGGCACAGCGGTTGCTCTAGATGTGGGGCGTCGCGGGCGTTGCACGCTTCTAAACGTCGAATCGCTAGCCTTATCAATTGAGCGGTGCCAGTCGTTGGGCGCCAATATCGCCGAGCACAATCAAGCCACGCCCGTTCCTCCGATCGCTGTCCCGTGAGCTGTTGTGCAGTCGGCCAGCGCCGACGTCGCCGCGCGAACACCGCCCTCAATCACGATGCGTCGGAGTTCGTCGATAGTCGTGTGCACGATGACCATTCGACCATTGATGTGATTCAGCATGGGCTGTCGAATCCGCCGATGGCTTGAGGCTTAGCGAATAGTATTCGCCGCGATGTACGACGTCGCATCGAATGTCATAGAGTAGGTCGACGGCCTGACGCACATTTAGGGTTTCGTGAAGCACGGGGCCGCAGGCGCACGAGTCCGCCCTCGGCAGATGTAGGCGGACAGCTTCGCACGCAATATCTGTGTGTCCGTATCTGGCGTGCGGTTCAGGCGACGCATACCCCGGTTGGGGAAGTCGCCAACGTTTAGCTCCAACAAATCGATCGCGTTCTCCCGAAGCCTTTCGCGGCGCCGTTGATCGTAGCGCTGCCGCTGCTGGCCGCGCGTGATGCCGCTGATCGTCATGCGGCGGTCAAAGAAGGCGTGCGGCCCCGAGTGTTGGCGTTCCCGATACTCGATAACGAGGTTGAGCGCGGGGTAGTACGCGTCGACCGGCAGCATCCGCCCTGAGTCGCCGCGAAGAAAGTCGAAGCGCTTCTGCCGCCGTGACTGGTGGCCGAGAACGCGGTCACAGAGATCTACGATATACTCTTCGTCACGCATCTGGGCGGTGTGGCAGTATAACGATAGAGTTCTGCTGCGCGGCTCACGGGCCGCTCACATTGATGCTATGCCGCCGGCACGCGGCGCGCGAACCACCACAGCGAGTGCCCGCACCGCGTCGGCAGCAACGCGTAGTTAGATGGCGTCCATGGAAAGCGTTTTCTACGTTCCGACGCTGTACTCACCAGTCTCGCGCACCATTTTAGATGCCGCTGTCGGATTGGGCACCGTGCCGCGAAGTTTGCTCGCGAGCTCGTCGCCTTTTCGAATGATTTCACCGCGACGTTCCTCCACCTGCGCGAGCTTTGACAACTGCACTCTCAAGCGCACCGCCGTGCCGCCTATCGGTAGGTGCCGAGATATCTTCTTCGCTCCCTGGAGCTCTACGCAAGACGTCCCGCTCGATATCAGGAAATTGCCTGCATCCCGACAAATGCTGCTAGCCATATAGAGCCCGAAGCCAGCGTTCGCCCATACATCGTCCTTGTCCCGAGGTGCACCCTCATAGGCCGTTCCGGAAACCCCCGGAAGGAGCGCGAGATGCAATGCATGCGACTCGCTTTGAATGTTCCAAAAGGGATTGCGCGACAGCGACGCGGCTACGCCGATTCCCGAGTCTAGGATTCCGACCTCCACGACGTCTGAAGACGGCCAGTATTGAGCGCAGTACCCCATCTGGGTGGCCTGACTGTGCTCCACGATGTTCCGGAGTACCTCGGTGAGTGAGAACACGAGGGCTCTGCGCACTTCGTAGGTTGCATGTTGCACGAGCATCCCCGCGAGCCGACTTGCCTCGCGTTCCAACCAACTCTGGACGGCCATCATGTTGTCACGTGCATCCCTCCGAATCGCGTCGACACCAATCAACGTGACGGGGATGTAATGCGCGCTGCCGAGTGCCTCACCCGGTGCGCGGCCGAAGTCAGCTCCAAAGGCCCGGAAGAAACCCATATGTCCCGCGTAGGTCTGCTTTTCGTGGTTCACGACCTCGAACGCGCACTCCGGGTGCTTCGTGCGAAACTGTACCAACGCGTAGGAACACATGAGCATCCCGAACGGGCTGATGTGCCCAAGCCCTGCGCAATCGATCCGATAGCGACTCGCGTCCGGTTGCGTCACGAGCTGACTCAGGAATGTTTCGCAGCCATCCGTTCTCATGCTTCGCAACGGTATCGTGTGCGTGGTCATCTGGCGGTCACCGGAACACGTCCATCTAACGACAGCCGGTACGCCGCGCCGCTGAATGCGGGCGCCTTCATTGACCCTACCGAGCGCGGCGATGGCATCAGCCGCTCGGTTCGCTGGCACCAGCCGGCGGAACATCCGCTCGGTATTCCACGTGCACCTTGTACCGAAAGTAGTTGAGGCAGTCGCGGTACTTCCGCCGGCCTTTCGGCGAGCCCTCGTATCCCTTGCAGATGGCGCTGCCCTCCTTGTCGGCCACTCTTGCTCGAACCATGTCGCGCAACACCTGACCGATTGAAAAACCGCCGTTGTAACACAGGGAGTTGTTGCAGTCGACATACTCGCCGGGGAGATACTGACCCGAGTACACCCGTTTGTCGCTGCCGCTGTAGCCGTGCCCGATCTCTACTTCGATGCGAACGTCGGCGATCTCGGGGAAGGCTTCCGAAAACGGCGCTTTCTTCGCAAAGACGAAGTTCGCTTCACGGAAGACCTCGGACGCCTTTTGTCGTTCATCGCGTTTCGACACGGGTGACACCTCCGGCGACCAGTTATCGAAGATTAAGCCGTAGCACCACAACACCGCTTGAACTTCTTCCCGCTGCCACAACAACAAGCGCCACTTCGCGCAGGCATCGCTGCTTCGAGCTGAGGACCCACTTGCATCATGCGTAGCAGGAGCGACTCAATCTCCGCGCGGTCGACAGCTACTGCGCCGAACTGATTGATCCGGTCTCCTCGGTTGAGTACTTCGAACTTCGCATCATGAAGACCGATCCATTCGTGAACTAGCGGGTCGTCGCGCAATGGCACGCGCACGTTGTTGATTTGCCGTCCGCTGAAGGCTCTCACCGGATCCGGAAGGAACAGCACTCTTGTCTCGTAGTCGGTACGTGCAGTGACATCGCGATGACGTCCATCTGGCTGGCGCCAGACTGCGTGGAACTCGGCCTCGAGCATCGTGCAGGGCCATTCCCAGATGGCCCAACCATGCACCGCGCTTCCTCCAAGTTCGGCGACCTGAGCATCGACGTTTGCGTAGCAATCGTTCACAATCGCTCCCGGCCGGGCCTCAACCGCCACGTATTCCGCCCTTCCGCCGGGAACTAGACGTTCGATGAGCGCCTGTATCGGCGCGGTTAATCGATGCGGGGTCTTCGTGAACACTTCTACGTCCTAAGCAGTTGGTGGTCTGCTGCGTGTCGACCGGCGGCCGGCGTCGTTGGCGCTGCCGAATCCGGACTCGAGGGGCAAGCCGTCCTCGTGCTGCCGCGCGCCACGGCTCCATTGGCTGCCAATGAGGCAAGGAGGGCTGGATCTACCACCGCGGCCTCAGAGTCATGGCCAACTCGAAGGCCTTCTCGATCTCATCCCTCTTTCCGGACTTAAGCGCGCCCTCGGCATCGAAGACCTTAATGAGTCGCAGATACTCGTTCAATTCTGTCAGGTTGGCGCCGTCCGGAGCCGCGAAGTACTGCATAAAAAAGCCGAAGTTCGAGTAGAACTTCCTTCCTGGACTGCCGTGACTCACCGGCTCCACATTTAGCATCAGCGCCTCCTTGAGCGAGGACACTGCTCGCAGTCGCGGAAGGAAGAGATCCCACGCACGACGTTCGGCTTCGTAGGCCTCCTGCCGACGCTCAGCGGCGGTCTTTCGTTTACGTCTCATGGATCAAGAGTCCGGTCACGCCATCTAACGACAACGTTCTGCTGCGGGCGGACCGACGAGTACCGAATCCGCGATCGACTTCGGTCCGCCCGGCAGCAGCAACGCTTTGTTAGCCGGCGTCCGAGCGCCACTCACACGAGGTGAGCAAGAAGCAGTTTGAACCAATCGCCTCCGAGGGATTGCTCCTGATGTTGATACACGCCCATCGCGTTAAGAACCTGCAGCTCGTGCGGAAGCTCGCCAAGTTCGACAGCGAACCATCTCGGGTAGCTCATCCTGCCGACCAGCGGGCTGTGTTCAAACCGAAGCATTGTCCAACTTCCAAATCGGTCGTGGGATTGGCGCACGCGATAGGCCAAGTTGAAGCTTCCGAAGCTCTCGCGGTCTTGATAAAACTGGTCCTTGTTTGCTGCCGTCGGAACCGGCTCGACACGCGCGATAGCGGCGATGCGGAAGATGCCGTTCTGTCGAGTATCAAGGTCACCCATCTCGTGACTTTCGAGGGAAAGGCGCGCTCGTCCTCCTGACGCCGCTGAAACGTCAGCCCTCCAGTTGCTTTGTTGCCGAAGCACAAGCTTCCCGACATCGGAGGCTTCGTTGAATGCGTCGACCAGACCTTGGAGGATTGCGATCGGCTCCAACATCGCTTGTTGAAGGAGCGCACTTCGCTCCTCGGCCTGCTCCCGCTCCTTGCGTGCTAGAGTCTCACGTTCCGTCGCAGCGGCCAGTGAGGCCGTCGCCTTCTGTACAAGCACCGAGACGTCGGGGCCCCCCGTTGGCGTTGGTCCCTTTCTTAGGCGCTCCACCACAGCCGTCCAACTGGGGCGGCGAGCTGCGTCCTTTTGCAGCATTAGCTGTATTAGCTGAACAAGGTCGATCGTTAGATCAGGTCGAATGCGGCGAATGTCCGCTGGCGGCGTGAGAAGGTGCGCGTTTCGCCAAGCGATGGGTGAGTTGTCACCCGGTTTCGGCTGAACGGGCCATGTGAGTGTCGCCAATTCAAAGAACAGAACACCGGCGCTGTAGACATCCATCGCTGTCGTATTCGGCCCAGCATCGTACGCCTCAGGCGCCTGGTATGGCCGAGTGCCCCAGCCCTTGAACGTCTCCGAACGAGTCGCGGCATCTGCGAGCTTAGCAAGCCCGAAGTCCGCGATCTTGAGCAATCCCGCTCGCGAATCGAGTAGCACGTTCTCGGGCTTCAAGTCACGATGGATCGCCTTCGCATTCACCGCCTGCATTCCCTCCGCAATCTGAATGAAGAATCCCCTGAGGTCCTCGGGTGAAGGCTTGGTTCCCGCCGTACCGTGGCGATCCAAGAACCCACGGAGGTTCCCGCCATCGACGTATTCCAAGATCAAATATGGAGGTAGGCCAGCCCTGTCATCTCCCGAGTTGACGTGAAGGACGCGCACCACGTTCGGGTGATCAATCGCTGATACGAATTGCGCTTCGTTAAGCAACGATTTCAGTTCGTCGTCATTCAGGGTTGCGGTGATAACCGTCTTGACGGCGACCTTTGTGTCGTCGGGCATACGCCCGAGGAATACCTGGCCGAAGCCGCCGCGGCCGAGCTCTGACTCAATGACCACGTCGACGCCATTCGGTCCGGACAGAGTGACGCCTGGTCGGATATCCAAGAGATGCTCCTAGAATGCGCTAATGACCGCAAGTCGTGAGTCCGGCTAACAACAATTGGAAAGTCACGTTATCCCGTGACGGGAGCGAAAAACCAGCGACGCTCGCTGCGTTCCGCACGGAGCCTCCGATGCAGTATGCGGGGCAACCGGCGCACCAGCAACTACTTGAACACAATCGTGCCGTCCGCCGGCGGAGCGATAGGCTGCGAGCCGCCGCAGCATATCCGCGCGGGTGCATGGCGGCGGCTGCGAGGGGCATCAATCAACAAGTGACGGTTGCGAGAATCGCCTGAACGTGTGCACAATGGACCATGCCCCATCGGACATGGATCATGCGATCGTACCTCGTCGTCGCGCTCGCATTGCTCGCGGGATCCCTACAGGCGCAATGCAAGAAACCTGGTGTGAGCCGGTGGACGGTGAAGACATCCCTGCCAGTAGCACGCAACGAACCAGTCGCGATGACGCTCGCCGAACTTACGGCGCTCGCGGCACCGGCGTCCGCCGAGCAGCACAAGGAGAGTAAGACCCGATATCCGGACGAGCTGGGACGTGGCCTGAAGGAGGGCTCAATCGTGCGGGTGTCGGGCTGGGTCCGCCTTATCGCCACGGATCCGGACTGCGATTATCACATCCAACTGACGCCGACGAACTCGGGCACGGACGGAACGGTCATCGTTGAGATACCGAGGCCGGGCGCCGACTATGAAGGCTCCGCGGAGTTGCGAGACAGCGCAACCGCAGTTCGAGAGTTTCTGAAAACGAACATTCTGAAGGGGAAGGAACCGGCGGGAGGCGGTGGCTCCTTGATCGGCAGTGCCTACGTCGAAGTCATTGGTCAGCTATTCATCGACGCGCACCACTTGCCCCATTGCGATCAACGCGGGAAGCATGGGATGCCCGCGTCCACCTGCTGGGAGGTCCACCCCATCATTGCGGCGCATTTCGCTCCGAAGCCGTAGTGCGCGTCGTCGAATCGGTCCTTGCGCGAGTTCGGCAGGGGCGGCGTTCTGCCCGTTCTCGGCAGATAGGCGTCAAAGTGAGCTGCGCCGGGCGATCTCAAGCGGTGGACGGGCCCACTGGGTTTGGAGGTGGCTCATCGCAGCACGGCGGAAGTTCAGTCGGGAGTTCAAGGTTGAAGCGGCGAAGCTACTGCGGGAAATGGGGCGCCACTTCGCCCTGCGTTTCCGTAACGTTTCCGTTTCTCCCGGCAAAGTCCGACTTTCTGCATTTCAGAGTCCGGCACCGACGCTCGGTTTCCCTCTGAAGTCCGACATTTCGTCGATATACGGCATCCCTCTTTCGGCCATGGGGTCGGCTCGATCGCGTCCGACCCCCCATACGCGTCGAGGAGGTCACCTCATCTGCCTCTGCGGCAAGCTAACACCCGCCGTATCTAGCTATGGACAGAGATCCGGCGTCGATCGTCAACGCGGCATCAAAACGTCGCAGATCAAATCTGGGACGTTTTGACGCGAGATACCGCGACAGCCTCACGTATCATCAGCATCTCGGCAGAGTTCCCGCGCTCACCCGCGAAATGCCGCCGGCCGAGATTGGGCCCACGTAGACTCGGATGTGTCAGTGCTACGACCGAGCAATCGCTAACCAACTGGTCGAAAAGAACGTGATGCCGCACCGGTCCGAGACGATCGATGTCAGCAAAGGAGCGCGCGTTTGACCAATCGCTGACTGCGGCGGCCAGTGGGGCCAGGAACCGCGGCACCCATCCCCCGAGGGTCAGCACCAGCCTGGGTCGCTGCGCGCGAAATTGACGGCGAAAGTAGGCCCGGCACCGCTCGACGAAGCCCGCGTCTCGCGCTCCGGGGAAGTGGCCGGTGTTCGCTGACCCTGCGCGCAACCCCATGTACGCGTTCGTGAAGAAACACCGGTCATATGAGATACCGGCCGCGGAAAGGACCTTCCGCAACGTTGACCACGTAGGCCCCGGTGAATGGAAGACGTCGTTCGACGCCACCGGGATTTCACCGCCTCGAGCACGCGATTTGGCGAACGCGACTTCAGAGTCGAAGTCGTGGCCGAGCACCATGATGCCATCGACGGGCATCTCGGGGAGCCTAGTCTCTGCATTGGTGCCCCAAAGCCCCGAACCCCCGGGAAAGAACGCGGTTCCCGGAAGGCGCGCTGGGAACGCCACGACTCCATCTGGATACGGTTCTACCTGGTGCATGGTACGGAAGAGTTCTTCGACTGGGTGGAGCTTCGATCTCGTCATGGAACCTCGGCGGTTTCACTCACGGTCACTGCTCAAACTGCCGAAAGTCTACCCGTCCTCTACCGCGCTTGTCGACAAACAGAGACTTCGGTTCCGCCGAAAGAAACAAGCTGATCGTTGAGTCTCCGACTACCGCGAGGTCGGCCAGTCGCTTGCGCAGAAATGCTGTCGGAATCCGCAGGTGTCGAAACTCGGTGGAGTCCGGTTTGCTTTCGCATACCGCGTCGATCGAGGACTCCGATCCGAGTCTCTTCAACGGGATTTGGATCCACCAGGCCTCGGCACCGGTCCATGATTGCTCCGCGACATAGTACTTCGACGTGTAGAGAGCGCCGAGTGACTGCCTGCCGCGCCGGTGAAGCCACGCGCGCGCCTGAGCTCGAAGGGACACTGGATTCCTCGGTCATTGGACGAATTGAAGATCCCCCGGCGCATCTCCGCTTGTTAGAAGGCCGCCATGAGGTAGATGAGTCAGCAGGCCGTTGGTGGTCACGGGGAATCAAACCAGGGCGTAATCTCATCACCCCACGATGCCAAAACGCGATCGGCGGACACGCGTAACGCCGCCGCGTGGCAAGGCTGTGAAAGGAGGAAGAACGCGACGTTGGAGGTCTGAAAGCAACCGACAGCCGACGCGGGCATGACTGACCTGAACTGAGCCGCCATGCGTCGGACGAACGCAAGCCGTTCTTCGCGCGGGAAGTGCTGGTAGACGAGAATCGAGTGCCCTGCGGCGAACAGTTCTTCGATCTCTCTTTGGAGTGCGAACTTACTCGAGCCCTTTCGCCCCGGCGCGCAGGACGGTATTTCCAGTCCGTTGTCAGGATCGAGGAAGACGATTTCTGCCGCGCGAAGACTTGCCCGTGCGGAGGCGAAGAGGGTCGCACGCTCGACAGCATTGTCCGGGACGAGGGCGTCGACGAACAGCGCGTCGCCGAGCAGTCCTCGCTCCATCACCGCTGCAATAGAGCGGCCGGCAGGAACCGCAGCCGCGAGCGCGTCGAACAGCGGCGGATCGTACTCACGCCAGCGCTTCGGCTCGCCGAGGTAGGATGTAGAGTTGCCATCGGAGCGGCCGTCATCAGGCGTCAGCATCCACCAGACGCCGAGACGCAGGCCAGTTTCACGCTGGACGATTCGGAGAAGGCCGTACTTCCGATAGTCGTTCACGTCTCCGAAGTACTGGTGCTTCATTCCTTGGACATCCTTTTCCTGCCGAGATAAGAAGACCGAACCCTTCCGAAGATGCTGCTGATCTCCTTGGGCCAGCGCAAGATGGTCAACGTGCCGGCGACAGCGTCATCCGACTCTGTGGGCAGAGGTGGTAAGCTCCCCCGTCAAGTTGTTCGCCGGCCACGTTCGCGAGCAGAAGCTGAGATCGTGTCCACTGAACCCGGCGCAGCCCCACCAGTACCTCGTTGATATACCATATTAGTATCTCCGCTGCGCGCCTCTGGCGCAGCCGTCTAGGCGGCACGCAACGCAGCCGTACCTGAAGGCACGATGATACAGATCGTCACGCTCAAGAAGATCGGAGGCTCAGTCGGTGCGATCCTCCCAACCGAGATGCTCGAGAGTCAGCACCTTGGGGCCAACGTCGCGGTCTTCGTGATGGACACCCCGCAGGGGATCCTCCTGGCCGCTGTTGATCCGGCGACGGCGACGGCGCTCGACGCGTACTCGAACGTGGCTGCCGAAAATCGCGCGGCGATGTCGGCGCTCGCCAAGCAGTGACGCGCGCGCGCGACAAGGCTGAGTCCGCCGGTCGTGGACGCCGTTCACGAAGAACAGCGCCAGCGCAACGGGGGCGATAGCGGCGTGCTCAACGATGTCAGCATCGAGTCCGCCCGGGGTCGCGCTCGCCCGTTCGATTGTGCGGCCTGTTATATCTTCGGCCTTGCGAAGAACCATGGCCGCGTCGATGCGAAGAACGGGACCGCTTCGCTGGCGGGGCTGACGTCAGTTGGCGTTCCCGCCGGGGGTACGTTGGGGTACACGAATCGCGCGTAAGACGCGCGCCCGATGCGCGAGTTTCCTGTTATCAGGTGCGCTATAGCCCGGTTGTTCCCGTATTTCCCGCTGCGCCCCTGTCGCGTGACATCAATGGGGTCGTCTCGATCGCGTCCGACCCCCCGATACGCGACCGCGGGGTTGCCGGCGGTTCGCAATCGTGCGGCCGGCGAGAGGCCCCTGGCAGCGCTACGGCTCGCGGCGCTCAGCGAAGAAGGCCACGAGTCCGCCTTGATGCCGCAGTAAAGCAACGTCGCGCAGCCCGGCCTTGGTGACCGTACCTTTGCGCAAGTAGCGTACGACGATCTGCGAAATCCGTGCGTGTTGCCGCGGGGTCGGCTGGTGAGGGCGCGGCACAAGCACGTCACGAATCAGGATTCCGGCGAACGCCCGTCGAGCATCTCCGCCGCTCCCGCAGTGAAACACGTAGCCCTCCCACATCGCGTCGTCAGCGTAGAGCAAGTAGAGCACGACGCCGGGTTGTGGCGGTTCGTGGTACGCGCCTGCGGAGATGGGCAGGCCGGTGACCGCGCGCCAGAGGTCGGCGGCACGCTGAAGCTCTGTGCGGGTGAGTTGAGTGGGAGGCATGCCACACCGTAGTGGGGTTGCGGTCGCCACCGCCACCCCAGCCGGGCGGCGCGTCGGCCACCACGCAGGCGTATCACTGGGAAGAGTGCAAAGCAGGGTAGTCAGGGTATACCGGGGCGAGATCTGCGGGACGGGGAGCATACTAGGGGCGTCGCCTGATCCCGTTTGCGCCCGGTCGACTCCCTCGGCCGCGCGAGTGACCACGAACTCGCATCGACACGGTGCGCTGGCGGTGGATGGAGCATCGGGCACCGCTACGTTGCACCAATGACCTACCAGCAGCAGCAGCTCGCACTCGTTGCCAAGATCCCACGCGATAGCACTTCAACCGTCGATCCCGACACCCTCACGGCCCTGACCGCGGCGCTCTCGGAATTCGCGATCCGCGTGGAGATCGTTAACAGCTGGGCAGGTCCGCAACTCGAAACGGTCTCCCTCCGCACACGGCAGGGCGAGCGTCTGGTCAACCTGCGCGCAGCGCTACCCGACATTGCGCTCCGTCTCGGCGTACGCCAGATCGGACTCAATCAGGAGGTCGGCGATCATCAGGTCACCATCGCGATTCCCTGTGCCACGCCCACTACGGTGTCGCTTTCGGACGTCCTCTTCCTCGACAACGACAACACGCTTCCCGCGTCCTATGAGGCGGTACTGCCGTGGACCATCGGTGTCTCCTCCGCGGGGAAACGCATTATCGCGGACCTGACCGAGGCACCGCATGTGCTGATTTCGGCTGAAGCGGAGATCGATAAGTCTTCCGCGTTGGCCGCGCTGATCCTCGGTCTTTCGATGACGGTTCGACCGGAAGAGCTCGAGTTCATTCTCGTGGATCCGCGTGGCGCGCACCTCGAAGATTTTCTCGATTTGCCACACGTGCGGCGAAATGTGATCGCGAGCGCACTGGAGGCAGAGAACCTCTTCGCCTACCTCCGAGGGATGGTGGCCGAACGGTATAAAACGATGCAGGCAGCGGGCGTCTCTGACATCGCGGACTGCCTTGACGACGAGCACCAGGAACGGCGCATCGTCGTCGTGATCGATGAGTTGGCGGATCTGATGACGGCTTCGAACGGAGACGCCATCGAGGACCACGTGTGTGCCCTCGCCCGGAATGCGAGGCCGGTCGGCATCCATCTCGTGTGCGCTACCCAGCATCCGTCGAGTGCGATCCTGTCCAAACGGCTTCGGCTTGAGCTCCCAACACGGTTGACGTTCGGCGTGGCCACAGCGGCCGACAGTCTGGTGGCCATTGACGACGTGGGAGCTGAGGCACTCATCCAGAATGGAGACGGGTTGCTTCGGTGGGCGAGTGGTACGCCGGTCCGGCTCCAGGGTGTGTCGTTCGCGCCGGACTGGGTGCCGTGGCTTGTCAATGAGACGCTCGACAAGACGTGCGCCGGCTGGGAGAGCCCCGGCATGGACTCGCTGACTCCGAAGGCGCCTACGAACGTGATGGCCGCCGCGACGGCGGGCAGTTCAGTGATGTCGATGGATCCGGTCGCGGCGGCGCCCCTCAGTGCACCGGTGAAGCCTGCGCAACAGAGGTACGTCGGATACGTCGAGACGCCGCTTTCGAATGAGCAACTCCTCAAGAAGGGCATGACAGCCATGTGGTGGATGGAGCGTCTCGGGTCGTGGGGGTGGATTGTGCCCGCCTTCTTCATGTGAGCGCCAGCCTCGAAGGCACACCAGAAGCGCTCGATTCGCCGACGGCTCTTGATGGTCGCGTCGATGCGTGTGCGGCAGCGACCCTCCCAGCTCTAAGGAGATACCGGGCCACGTTGCTGATCGAGCGCGTCATCACGCTGAACGCGGTCAACGACAGCGAATTTGAAACGGCGGCCATCGGGGTACTGGAAAGCGAACTCGACCGGGCGAAGTACCGGCTCGTTCGGATCACGTCAACCACGACCGCGATTGCGTGGAACTGAAGCGCGAACGAGGCGCTCTACCTTGTTCTAGTGGAAGTCGAACTGACACCGTTGTGGCGGCGCAGTCATTGATATCGTCCAAAGAGGACGGCGCGCGGCTATTGAGCGCCCGGTGCCGAAGGCTGAACTCCACAGATCTGACCGGCGCGAGTGGGCACCCATGCGCACGGCGTTCGCTGAAGTTCCGTCGAGTTTCTCCAGGGTCTTTCGGCAGGCTGACAGGTGTGGCAAGGCTGCGCGCACCGGCGTGATCAACGATTCGCCGCATGGCTTCGTCCCCGCCGGCTCTCTGGCGAATCGGCAGCCGTCGCGTACGTTGCCTTAGCGTGCTAGCAGAAGAATGTTCAGACCACGCTTTTTCGATGATCCGTGGAGTCGGTATTCAGCGTGCACCAATCGCCAGACTTCACTCACCACGACGTGGCCGCGTTCTCGCGCCCGTCGGCGAAACAGGGGAACACTTGCCTTCAAGTTCAGAATCGACTCGCGACTCCGTGAACGTGATGCTCGACGAGCTCCAGGGCTGTCTCGAGAACTCATATCCCGTGTCGATCCCTCGTCGATGGGCAAACGATGACGGATCTCAGGGTATTGAGGTCGCGAGCGTGCTCTTCGCTGAGTCAGTGGGCTTTGACGTCATCCTGTACCCAAATGGGATGCTGTTGCTTCAACTCCAGAAACCCACCGCAACAGTCGGTGCGGTACAATTGGTCCAATCAGCGTCCATGCGCTCGATTCACACGTTTCTGCTCGCCGTTCGCCGTTTCGACGGCGTAAGCCTCGCGCCCAATTCCGGCGGCGGGTATGACTTGGCGTATCAGTCTGTCGGTCTGTTTGCGCTGAGTGGCGAGGACCGTTCGGCGCCGAGCAACATGGCTTCGATGCTCGTTCGAATCTTGGCTCGCGTGGCGTTTACGTCGGCCGTTCTTCGCGCCGATGGAGAAGGCGTCTGGACTACGTACGAGGGCGAACCGACTGACGACGAACTAATCGAGGAGACAGGTGAGCTGGATTACCGCACTGAGAGCGTAATGGGTTGGATCGACACCTACTGCAACCAGTGGGAGTCGGTGCCCGAAATGACCATCCGGGCGGCAATGGGAGACGCTCTCTTCTTTGCCGAGAACAGCATTTCGATGGCTGAGGAGCTTGCAACGATGCGCGAGCGCGAGGCTGCGGAATCGGAGGATGAGGACTAACGCGGAGAGTCTCCTGTCTACACGAAATCGAGTTCGACCATCGGATCCTCGGGAGCCAAAACGGCATCGATCCCCAAAGCGGGATGGATGCCGTTTCATGTTTGGTGGGTACAATCGTTGTGCCGCAGCGCGGTATCTAACGAGCGTGATGAGCAAGCGCACGGCCATTGTAGGCTGGAACTGAGGGTCACCCTACCAATCCCGCCGAAATGATCTAGACGGTCGGTCGACGAGCACCACGCGTCATTCCCTCCCGGGGTACGTTGGGGTCTGCGTATCGGGTTGGCTCCGGTTAGGAAGGTTTTATACAGGGAGAAATACCGCTGCCTGTGGTGTGATAGTTGAGGAACGGGTAGGTTCGGGGCTATGGAAGCATTACTCGGATGGAGTGTCATCGGCTGGGTCGTCGGGCTTTCCGGCCCCTTGGGGCCTGCGCTTGTGGCGTTAGGCGACTACCGGCTCGCGAAGGTGTCCTTTTCCGTCTGTGCCGTCACGCTGGCCGGTAAGCTCGCATATGGAAGTTGGAGCGCCGACGCGACCCCCACCGTTGCACTACGCTTGTTTGCCGGCGTAATCGGGATTGGAGTTGTGCTTATCGTCTGTTTCCGATGGGTGGACGCGAAGCGCATCGCGGCGGTCGCGGCCCCCGCTCAACTGCAAGACACCGCTATTGCTCCGGTGCCGTCTCCTGTGATCGTGGCGAGTGACTATCCACATCTTATTGCGGACACCAGGGCGCATTTTGAAGCGAAGCTAAAGGAACAGCAGGAGATGAACAAATCACTTCGGAGTGCACTTCATCAATGTCATGGTGCTCTCGATGCTGGTGTTAAATCGGGACAAGGATTACAGCAGGAGATTGTGAAGATCACGAAGGAGCGTGACGGATTGAAGGAGTCGCGGGTCGCTCAACAGCTTAACGATGGTCAGGTCAGACAACTTCGTTTAGCACTGGAAACTACAAAGTTGGATCTACAGAACCTCCAAAATGTAACGCGCTATGGCGAGCCTAAACTATCGGCGTTGCCGGAGTTGTCTGATTCAGGACTGAAGTTCCTTCAGGGCGACATGCGTGATCTGACCACGTGGATCAAGGACGCCCATAATGGGGTGGAGCTTCTACGTCATAAACTCTTGGTCGAGATGTTTGAGAAAGGAGAAGCCGACACCGCACACCATCTCGCCAGTCTGATTCATGAAGTCGAAGATCCGATCACGGATCGCATCATGGCGCGATTCTTCGAGGAGGCCACCGTGGGGAAAGATTCACGCGAAGCTCTTGCCGCGGCTTGCTCTTCCTACGCGAGACGAAAAACGCAACTCAACGTCCTAGCCGGATACCTGAATCGCTCGGTGGAGTCGTTAGAGGGCTATAGCGCTTGGCGTGAGTCGGATAAAAAATATGAAGAAGTTCTGCGGGGAAAACTGGAGACGCCCTCTCTCAACGCTGTAAAGATATGGGGGTCCTCGTCAGCCAATGGAGGTGAACTGGGCTCGTGGATACTGAGCGAATGAGGTCACGCCGTCGCCACCGCCGCAGATGTGATAGCGAAACCCATTCCGCTGACAAATCCCGCATATATGCAGTTACCGGAGCCAACCCGATACGCAGAACGTTGGGGTACACGTAATGCGCGTATGACGGGCATCCGGTGCGCGAGTTTCCTGTTATCAGGTGCGCTACAGCGGTGTGGTTCCCGCATTTCCCGCTGGCCCGTGTCGCGTGACATCAATGGGGTCGGCTCGATCGCATCCGACCCCTTGATACGCGACCAGGAGGTCAGCCGAGCTTGCAAAAAACGCAGTGAACTCACAACCTGAGTGACTCCGAACTGGAGACGACGTCAATCGGACACCACTCGACAATTGGCTTGGTCACGTTCGCTAGTCGACGGTTTCACCGCGTGTCGAACGGTCGATTCTAATTTGATGCGACGGGCGGACAAGATCGCGCGCGAAGGTTCACTGGGCATCGTATCGACTTCGTCGCGCTGCGCAGCAACTGTCTCAAGTCTCATCGATCAGACTCTATATCTTTGGGAGGATTCAGACACCATGGCCGATGTCATTCTTGATCCCGCGAAACCTCTTCCTCCCAAAGCGAGACCCGCGCGGATTGTCACCGGCGCCGCGTGCGCGCTGGCACTCGCTCTTGCCGTAGCGCCGGGGTGGCTCACGAACGGTCGATACGACCCGACAATAGCGATGCTCATGATCTCATTCATGGGCGTCGCCTGGTACACGTACTACCAGCGACAGACACTCCTGGCGCAGGGACACGCGCTCGCGATGGCGCAGTGGCGCTACGAAGCTGAGGGGAGGCGAGCGCAGCGACAGCGCGAAGATGACCGGCACCTGTTGGCCGCGCGCATTTCAACAGCAGTCCTCGCTGAACTTCCAATTCTCCTTGCACGGCTGGCCGAACTCCGCGAGTCGAGCAGGTTGCCGCCGCGCGATCATCTGGCGCACCCTCTACTCGCCGAGGCTCTCTCTCACGTCGAAGTGTTCGACGAATCGACTGTGCAGCGCCTCGCGCTGACTGCGCGCCGGCTTCGCGAGGTTCAGCAGTTTGTCAACACGGGCCACGCGTATCACGCGCAATGGCTTGTTGTACAGCGTGAAGTCCGCGAGCGGGAGGTCCTGAGCACGAACGTGAATGAGACCAACGTCGCGCGCGAGGAAGCGAGTCGCCTTCGAGTCCGGGAAGACGAGACTACCAAGCTAGCGCAGTCCTTCGCGGCGACCGCGCACAACAGCGTCGTCGCGCTCGTCGGTGCACTGCAAGCGGCCGGAGGTGCGACGCCAACCGAGGCGTTGCCGGGCAAGGTTGACCTCGAGGCTATGCCCGAACTCGACTCGAATCCGTTTGAAGCGCGCAGCTAGCGGAGCTCGGCGAAGTTAGGGCGTGGTTCGCTTACAGGGCGTGGGGGTGTCGCGAGTTCCGTGGACGGCATGCGAAGCATCGCGTCCCCTGAACTCGGTACAACCCAAGAATCGGCGTGCTCAGTCCGACGCATGCGAGGCGGCCGACGCGATCGTGGTCGGCGGTGGAATGGCGGAGTTGCTCGCGGCGGATGACGGTCCATTACGGCTCGCTGCGCTCACTGAAGTCGAGCGGATGTACTGGCCTTGACTCGGGCCCGGACTCGATTGCACCTGATCCACGTCTAGCCGCACCTACCCCACTGACCGGCGCCCCGCGCATACGTTTGTTAGAGAGACCATCGACCCTGCCGGGAACACCGCGCGATGGCTGGGGGCGGGGAAGTCGAACTACGAGCGCTGACCGTGAAGAAGCACGAAACGACATACGAGAAGCGGTTGCGCGGGCGGCTACTGAACATCGCCCGCAAGCTCGGCATGCCCGCTATTGATTGCCAGATCTGGAAGCAGCGGTTTCCTGCCGATGAGTGCGGAGGGCCGTCGTCGATCATGACCGCCACTGTCTTCACGGACAAGAGCAGTACTGTCGAAGGATACGGGGGCACCCGTATAGCCGCGATGGCCGACGCGCTACGAGTGCTGGCCGACTACTACCACCCCACTGACGGCCGATTCGAAGGCGGGTTGAGCGACGACGAGGTGATGTGGCCCGCAGTGGACGCGCTCATGCCGCTGTTCCGGCCCCACGGCAGCGTCGATCTCGTCGCGCTGTGCACGTCACCTGCGCCATACGTCCGCGAACTCGGAATGCGGCTATCGGCGATCGCCCGCACGGTCGTCCCGCCTCATCCCTCTAGTCAGCCCCCCGCGATGGGTGCAGAGCAGGTCAGTTGATCTTCACGGATGACAGGCCGAGAACTCGCGTCCTGGATGGCTCCGCACCGAGAAGGACGTCAGACGGCATTGCCTCCGAACCTGTAAGTTGCGCAGCATGAACTAACGAGTTGTCGGAGAACATCGTGGCGAAACGACAGGACAAAAAGAGGCGCAAGGATGCGTCGACGCGCACGGTCCGGCGGTCCATCTCCCTCTCGACGGCGCAGTGGAGACGTCTTGATTCGCTTGGGGAGATCACCAAGTGGGGCCGGAACGGCGTCATGGCGCAGGCGCTCGATCTGCTCGTCGATCTCTCTGTACCGCTTGCACAGCGCGTCGTCGCGTTGAAACGAACGTCGGTGGGTTCCACGGTCCGGGACCGCGTGCGTGCCGCGATCGAGTCCGCGGTCGCCGAAGTCGAGGTCTCGAGTCCGACAGACCCGTGGGCAGCGTTTGACGCGGCGCTCGCCTTAGCCGGCCCTGACATCGACCGCTCTGGTGTTCTAGCCCTTGCCGAGCCTGAGTTGCTGGATCTCGCAGACCGGGCGACACGCGGGTCGCGGAGGAAGCGGAGAGGCGACAAGTCGCGCGCGTGAGGATGTCAGATTCTCGCCTCGTGTTCGAACGCCAAGGTCATGGTGCCGGCGCTCAAGGGACTGCATGGCCCGGCGAGGGGCAAAAAGACGTTCCCGCTGGGGGTACGTTGGGGTACACGAAACGCGCGTATGACGCGCATCCGGTGCGCGACTTTCCTGTTATCAGGTGCGCTATAGCCCGGTAGTTCCCGCGTTTCCCGCTGCACCCGTGTCGCGTGACATCAATGGGGTTTGGGCAATTCGGAGGCGACCCCTTGATGCGTGGTCAGCCGCCGATTCTACTGGCGACGCGGTGTCGACATGATCGGGAGTTCCCGGTTTGATCTGCCTCACAGCGCCAGAGGCGCATACAGCCACCCAACGATGCGGTGAGATCGGGCCGCCGCTGCACTCGATTTCCTACGTAGTGCCTTGGAGGTGCTCGCGGGCCGTTCAGCCGCGGCTTCGTCGGTCCAAGAGCACGGCCGCAGCAACGCCAGAGAGGACCGCCGGCAAGGTCAGAAGAGACGCGCCCGCACCGACCAGAGCCCAGTCCGTTCCGAGGTGACTCGATAGTGCAGCTACGGCTAACGCACCACTCTTGGTATCTGCATTCGCGAGGTATAGTGGCACACTGTAATTGCCCCAGCTGAGAGCGGCGGAAACAAGACTCATTGCCAACAGTTCCCGTCGAAGCTGAATACCTAGCATGAGAAGTGCAGCGAATGGCGTGAGGCCGTCCAACGCGGCCTGCCTCATCAACTCCGCCACGTTGTTGCCGTAAAGCCGAACGGCGATCCAAACCACGAGTGGTGTGAGCAACAAGAACTCGCTCGCCAGCACTAAGAAAGCTCTCGCTGGATTGGTGGGCTGCGCGACAAGTGCCACGATCACTATCGACAGCGGAGTCAGAAAGTACGTGGCGGGCATCACCGATAGAGCGAACAGGTAGTCGCACCGGTCACGCAAAGAACGGAGCGCTGGAATCGCTGCAGAGGGGAGAATCATCATCAAAGCAACAGCGACGGAGGCCCCGACCACGATCGAATAAACCGAGGACCATGCGATCGCGCGCCACAACATCCTCGACTCGTTCGAGCCAGATGTCAGCGCCACGAAACCGTGAAAGCTCGGCGGCTGTCGCAAGGCGCTGGTCAGGTCGATGCCCGGCGTGAGTAGTGCAAGGAACAGTGCACCAACCGGGAATAGGAGCGCGACCGCAACGACCACACCGATGAGCACTCGCGATAATGTCCGTCTCATCGTTGCAGTCGCCATCTATCGCAGAATTGCCCGGCGGCGAGACAGGTGACCGCCAGCAAGCAGGGCGACTCCGATCACGGCGGCAACCGGCAAAGCCTGAAGGGCAGCTGCGTGCGGCTCGGCGAACGAGAAGAGCACCTTCTGATTCCAAGGAGCCCACAATTCAGATGCGAATCCGGCGCCGCTGCTTGTGAGCGAGACTGCGAGTTCGTGCTGCCGGAAGCCGATGAGAAGCCCGAGTGCGCCCATCACTCCGACCGCATCCCGCAACTTCGGCCAATGGACGACTCTCGTGGCCAACCAGAACGAGCCAAAGTCCATCTCCGCTTGAGCCAGACGCGGTGTCCCGAGTCTCGAGAGGCTATAGTCCCCGACTGAAATAGCCAACGGAGCCCATTTCAGAGCCACCACGCCCGCGACGAGCATGAGAGCTGTCGTGCGATCTAACAGCAGAGTTGACGGAGAGAGCGATCGCAGCAGGCCGATGCCTGGGTCGACGAGCGCGCGCCCAACGACGCCCACGACGATGTCGGGGAGACACAGAGGGAGAACTGCGAGGAGGAATCCCCAACGTAGCCCAGTTAGGCCGCAGAAACACAGCGCCAGTCCTCCCACGGCCGTAACGAACGCGAGCAACACTCCCGTCATACCGGCGACTACCAAGCTGTTCGCGAGCGCCGAAACATTACGAGGATCTGCAATCGCTGCATATGCTCGCAGGGCTAGCGGTTCAGATTGCGTTGCCGCAAACGCCGTCCAGACGAGCCAGAGGAGTGGCGCAATCGCCGCAACCCAGTACAGAGAAAGTACACCTCCAGCGCGTGCCTTGAAGCCACGATCCTGCTTCGCGCCGAAAAGTGAAAGCTTCTCAGCGCCACTCCGGCCGGGGCCGAGCGTCATGGATGGACGTTGGCACTGACCCAAGCGGCGACCTTCGTAGTGGCCGCCGCGCTCGTTTGCTGATGGCGCAGAACAGCGGTCAACTCGCGCGAAAGCACATCCTCGAGATCAGGCCATTGCGGAATTCTGGCCCGGAAGACTGCATCTTGAATCAGTTCGTTGTAGAACCGCAGATACGGATACTTCCTGAGGGTCTCTGCGTCCTTCGTCTCAGAGGCGCGTATGGGCGAGCCTCCGGCGTGAACGATCGCAAGGTGAGTCGCGGGACCCGACGCCCAAAGCAAGAACGAACTCGCGGCACGTTGCTGCTTTGAAAAACGTGATAACAGCAGGCCGTACCCCCCCATGTCCGGTGATGAGCGACCAGACGCCCCCTTTGGCGGATAGGCGAACGAAAGTCCTCCCGGAGCACACGCCGTGTCAAGCAGGGCTGCGGCGAGTTCGACGTTCGATGTGGCGTCCATTGCCGTGCGCCCAGAGCACATCGCGGACGTTTCCTCCTCGTGACCCCATGTCAGCGCCTCCTTAGGCGCGGCTTGATACAGACTCGCGTAGTAGTCCATCGCCTTCGCCGCCTTCGCGTCGAACCGTGGTAGGCCTGTGAGGCGTGCCGAAGAGTCGTCGACGAAACCGAACAACTCGCTGTACCACTCGTAAATCAGCCAAGCACCGGCTCTAGCCTGCAATGATGTTCCATAAGGTTTTGAGGCTGAGCCTTGCCGAGCTCGAGTGATCTCTGAGGCGATCTTGAGGTACTGGTCCCAAGTCCACGCACTATCTCTGGTCGTGCCAGGGAGGGCGATGCCGAGGCGCTGCGCTACTGGCGACACGACACTGGCGCGGTAGGCCATCATGTGTACGTTGCTCATGAACGGCACACCGTACCGAGGCCCGTGGGCTGGATAACGCCCGAGATAGTCGTCGAGCGCAGGCAGTACGTCCTGAAAGTCGTAAATTTTTGCCTGCTCGACCGTCGTATCAACCACCGCAAGGAAGTTTCGAGCGGCAAAGGACGGAATCCAGATGCAATCCGCCATGATCACGTCGTATTCGCTGCCACCAGCGAGGAACTGTTGTTCGACGCGGTCCTTGAGATCCTGATAGGGAAGAAGCTCCAGTTTGACCTGAATTCCCGTGCTCTTCTCGAATTCGGGAACGAGCCGCTCCAGCGCGGTGCTAGAGGGCGACTTGAACAGAGCAACATGAACTACGGCTGGATTCGCGGATTTGTCACCGCTGCAGGAACCAGCGGCCACGAGCAGAGCGAGCAAAAGGAGGCGTCGAGGCAAGTTCCCAGATCTGATCACAAGAAGCTCCCTTTCATGGGCCGACGAGACAGTCGCTGGCCAGAAGCGACAGACATCAAAGGAAATGTACGGCCGTCCAAGTCGTACACTATACGAGATGGCCTGATCACGCCAGTTTCTTGCCTCTGGCGGGTAGTGTCCGCTCGGTTCCATCTTGTCGGTGGCTGAGAGCGCGCGGACGCTCCTCCCAGGAAGACCGGCGTTCGAACGGAACTCTCTTCAACTTCAGTGCGCGAGGAGAAGGCATGAAGTCGAATCACCAGGATCAACGCGACCCAATGCATGAGCAGGTGATCAAACTGGCAATGCGTGAGCAGGTGATCAAAATGGCGCAGGCTGGATTCTTGCCTGCACTCGAGGTGAACGTCGGGGACTTCGTCGAGCACGTCACGAATAGCGCAGCTGGCTACTCGAAACTGGCAACGAGTGAACAGAATCTGGCCAGGCTTTCTTTGCCCGGAGACGAGAAACTGCGGCTCTTGACGGCCCTCTCTTGGGAAGCGCTAGGTCAGGAAACTGCGATCCCCGTGAGACTCGGTGAGGCCGCTCCCGCATATCGGTTTCACCACGGCGTCAAGATCGAGAACCGAACCCAAACAGGAAACTACGAGAATTATTACACGCAGGTTAGGAGTGCGCTGCTGAAGGAGGTCGGTCCGGCAGAAACGCCGGAGGTCATTCCAGACCTGGTCCTCGTGGACTCTGTTCTTGTCACCCAGATGCACGAAGAGAAATTACTTATTCCAATTCGCGGGCTTCTGCGCGCCGATGTCGTTGCTGAGTGGCAGCTGAACGATCCATTCCTCGCCCTGGGTTTCGAGCGAACGCAAGATTGGATGGTGACGCTCCCATTGACGCGGAATTTTCATATCCCTGCTTGGTCGTACGATTTGTATCGACCGAAAATTTCCGCTACGCTGAAAGCGGGAGACTTGGACGCTTTGATTGATAGAAATCGCCTGGCGAAAGATCAAGTCAACGGCATGCGAAACAGGAAATGGTCCTCGGCCCCGGCTTCAGATCCGCTGTGCATCGCGTCCATGAATGGACTCCCAATGATACCGATGCAGCTAGCTGCGAGCGCCCACGCGGCGTACAGTGCGTTCGCATACTTCTCTGGTCTCGATGGAGAGGGTGCCGCGGGTTCGCTGCTTCGATTGAAGCGCGACAAGCTCGAAACACCGCCTGCGGATGCCATCAGGGAGCGGCTGCGGTCATTTCTAACCCTGGTGTTCTTCTACGCGCCTGTCGGCTCGCTCTTTCTCGATCAGGTGCGTGCCGGCGCTCTCCGGGAATTGCATTTCGACGACTGGTTCGACCCATGTCTGCCGATCGAAGCAAAGGCCTTTCAGAAATCGCCATTTGTTTCGGGCGCAGATGACGTGTCCGAACACCGAGGACCGATGAAATTCAAAGGAAGCGTTCTCTCGTGCCTTGGCGGATATACTCTGGGAGTCGCGGCAAGATCGAACACGAAGATCGCATCTGCCCTTTTAGCGCACCAACTGAGCAAGGAGTATTCCACGCAGTGGCAGAGACGAACTTCGGGAGTACCGATTGGGGCGCTTCGGGCTGCTGCCGTCCGCCCAAGAATCAGCGACTGGCCTTCGCACGAGGTACGCATCGGTAAGTGGATCCGTGAGAGCGTGGCGCTGGTTACGGCGCTTCGCGCAGCTGTGTTGACTGGAGGCTCCGATGATGAGCTGTTGCATGAGCGTCCAGTGTCTCTCGAAGAATTCTCTAACCTCAAGACCCTCAAGGTGATTGAAACCCAGCTCAGTGAGAGATTCGCGGCCCTCGACCGCGCGTTTGCGTACGAGACAAAGTCCATTGATCCCTCTGCGTACTCAACACTGATTAGCGACGCCCGGGTCAATCGAGCACTGGAGCCAGCGGCGAAGACCGGAACCCAGTGGATCGACTATTTCGCGGCCACGTTCGCCAACTCATTTGCGGCAGAGGTGTTGCCAAGGGCATGACGTGCGCTCTTGAGCCTCTGAACACCGCTTGGGCGAGCCTGTTGGGCGCGTTCGGCGCCATCCTGCTCGGCGTGGTTGGAGCGAAGCTCGCACGTCTGAGTGAACTTAGAGAGCAACGCGCCGACTTGGCGGAGTCGACGATTGCTCTGACTCGGGAGATGTTCCGCAGTAACCTGACACAGGCGAAGGCCGTGATTGATGGCCTCCATATTTTTGACAGATCATTCGGAGGAAAGCAGGCTACGAATTCGTTATTCGCGAGCATTACGAAGGATGTCGCAATGATGATCACCTCTCACTGGCTGATTTATCGCGCGACTGCTCCAAGTCGGCCGGCCGAGAACGTCGACAATTGGCCAATTCTCTTTGCAGACGTTTGCTCCGACGACAGCGAGACGCGCGATCTGCCGCAGGCTGAGTCTGCCAGACTCCATCTTCGCGCGCTTCTGGACCCAGTACACCTGCTCAAACTTCGCGAATTCGATGCAGCCGTTCAAATGGTATATCGCCGGGGCAGCGCCGCCGCCGACGATCTCAAGCAAACGCGTCGCCTCGGGTATGGCACGTTCATATCTTTCCTGGTGCTCGTAGTCTCACTGATTCTCGAATCAATAGGCCATTTCACGATTGCCTTCGGCTTCACCCTCGTCAGCATTGGACTACTGACTGGACTCCTCGGCGTCTGGCACTGGCGGAAAGAGAGCTGGGCATGGCCCACCGGCTTTGTCAGTGCAATTGTCAGTGCAGTCGCTGCTGTCATCTTGGTTGAGGCGGGAGCGTTTAGCGACTGCAAAGGCGCGAGCAAAATGGACTCTGACATTGCTGCGGAAGTTCGAGCATCCAGTTCCGCGTGGCTCGATAGGCTCTCAAAACGTTGCAGAGCGACTCGCATCGCTGACTCGATTGCTCTGCATGATTCAATTGCGAAGCGGAAGCTCTCAGGGAAGAGGCGAGCGAAACAATCGATCGTGAAAATCGGTCCTGTACAATGCGTGTTTGACTCTCTTCCGCACCAGAATGACTCAGTCTCCAAACGCAAGTCACCATGAGCTGGAACCTTTGCTGCGGCTGACAGACGTCGCAGTTCAGCTCTCGGGTCGGCCCATTCTTAGCCTCGCTTCCATAAGCGTCGAGCGTGGCGAACTCGTGGGCGTTTACGGAGCGTCAGGTAGTGGTAAAAGCACACTTCTTCGCGCGGTAGCAGGGCTAGTGCCGTTGGCTGGGGGCATCGTCGCGCTCGACGGGCATGATCTGTCGGCGAAGCCTGTCAATGCGCGAGACATCAGCTTCATGCAGCAGAGCTTCCCGTTGTATTCAAATCTTTCGGTGCGCGAGAACATTCTTGTTTCTCGCCGAGGGGCGGACATTCGAGATTTCGAGAAGTCGGCGATCTCTTTGCTGAAACGCACCGGCTTGTCCGCGGATACAATGTCACGTCGGCCAGAATCGTTGTCGGGCGGGGAAATGCAACGCGTGGCATTGGTGAAGGCGTTAGCACGGCGTGCATCAGTGTATCTATTCGACGAACCGTTGAGCAATGTCGACAAGTCGCGGAGGGACGAAATCAATCACCTGATCCGCGAGCGGCTGCTTGCGACGGCAGCCGGCGCTGTCTACGTGTCCCACAGCGAGAACGATCTCGCCGCGAGCTGCGATCGCGTGGTGTTTCTGGGTGGCGGGAAGCTCCATGCCGGAATCGCTCTTCGCGATATCAGTTCCTCGGACACCGGTCAGTGGGTGTTGAATGCGCTCGCATTCGGATCGTTTTTCGGTCTGCAGGTCATTGCACGCGAATATCTGGCCGATGAAGTGAGGAACGAAATGGGAAGCGGCGGCATACTAAGCCCATGGCTCGGATGGCGCGCTGAATCGGCTACGGCGCGTGCTGAGGGTCGAGGAGCTTTGCCAGCGGACCAACTGCTCCTCGCGCGCGCGCAGGTGAAGCGCTTGGTGCACGTCGGATCGACAAGGTTCGCAGAAGTGGCGTTCGGCACGACAGCGGACGCGCCAGTGCGTTGGGTGACTGCTGAACCTGATGCTACGATGGAAACAGAAGCGTTGATTTGGGTGTCGCGGGCGGAGATTCACTTTTTTGGCGAAAGACCGACATGAGGCTCGACTGGTGAGCAAGTCCTACTACGAAGATATCTACGACGTATGTTTTTTTTCGCGTCCGTCGTACGTCGCGCATGCTGGAGCAGCGTCGTGCACGATCTCAAGAACCACTGGGTTAGAGTGGAACAGTTGGAGCGCTCCCTCTCAGACTCCGCAGCAGGCCCAAGAACTGTTCAATCGCGCGGTCAAATGCGAAAGTCCGGAAGAAATCCGCACGCTCACGACTTCTTGTTCAGACGGGTGCGCGCTCCTCCGACTCGTCCTAGCCGAACGGGCCTACCGCTTTGCTTGCGGAGCTGACGTGATTCGCTGGGGCAGGCTCGCATGCGCGGACGAACGAACGGCTGAAAGGGCATCAAGACTGCTGAGTGCGTGGCACGCTCTCCGGCTGCTGGCGCCCACTGAAACCAACCCTCAGCAGGCCCTGCTCGACCGCGCCGTCGCATTTGTCTGCTCCAAGAGCGGACGTACGGAGTCTCAGGTCAGGGACTCGGTCTTGGTCGAATCACCAGTGCGAGAGGACTGGCTGTCTCGAGGGGCGAGCCTGTCGGAGCACGCCAAGGTCGTGGATTTCTATCGCACGACGTTCTCCTACGTTCTTGAGCTGACCGCTGCGAATCTTCAGGTCGAGACGCTGAACAACTATCAGACCGTGCTTCGTATTCTCAAGTACGCGGGTGTTCGACTTCTCGCGGACTATGGAGCAGGTATCGGGACCTTCGCGCGACTTGCTGCAGCCAAGGGACTTGACGTACATGCTTTCGATCTCGATTCTGAGACGTTTCAGTTCGCGCAATCGCAGCCAAGTTGCGGAAGGCACCCGATTCGTTATTCCGTGGTCGAGTCTCATCCAAGCCCGATGCAGTCTCCAGTCGACTGCATCGTATGCACCGAAGTACTCGAACATCTGCCGGACCCCGATGCGCTACTCGACTGTTTCGACCAGTCTCTGGCCCCTTCGGGCATCCTGGTCTTGTCAGAGTCGTTCGACGACATAGATGACTTCTGCATGCACTTTCCGGAACACAAGGGTCGCGGAGGTTCGGTGTTCTCGCGCGAGATGTGTCAACGAGGATATAGGCCACTGTTGGATTCCCCCGAATGCCACATACGGGTGTTCGTAAAGAGCACGGCCTGAGAAGTAGGACGGGGGAAATTGGTCAGCGCCGCGTTGAGTGGACAGCGAGCTAGGCAAATGCCGGGTGACCTCTTGATGCGTGATCAAGGCGTCGGCCTAGCGCGAAATGGCAGAGAGGGCAGGGGGCCCTCCGCGATGCGTTCTTGCAGGT